>FUFK010065767.1_pt1 | contig 15583 bp, 12 predicted proteins | sample 1021851 | NCBI WGS metagenome assembly FUFK01 (sample SAMEA51879418, study PRJEB19060) | metagenome | reverse complement strand
CTGTATAGTACCATGAATGGTCTTCCTATACCATCAGATGATGTGGAAAGAAAGAATATCGATCTGGGATTGTTTCCAACTCGAGTGATTCAGAACGTATCGATAAGCAAAGCGTATTCTGCAATTAGTTCTGCAGATCAGGCTTCTGGAAATGTAGATATTTCTTCTCGTGAATTAAGAGGAAAGGATGAATTAGGAATTAGTGTGCAGGGTGGAGTGAATACGAATGCTATTGGAGAATTCAGCAATTTTAAAGTTTCTCCAAANCAGGAAGACACTTATTTTGGCGTATACGACCANAGCATTCCAACNGAATTTACTTTAAACAANCAGAGTTGGAATCCNCAGACTTCAGTTCCGGTAAATAGAAAAGTTAGCATAACTGCCGGAAAGGAATTTGGACCGCTAAGAGCATTTGTNACNGNATCTAATTCGGTTGCTTTCGAATATAACGAAGGTCTTTTCAGAAACTACAGAACGAACGTTCTTGAAGATCAGTTTACAGATGCTGAAAACTTCAAAAAGACAGATAATAATACTTTGATGGCAGATCTTGGTTTTNAGATCAATGATAATCATCGNTTGAAAGCAACCAGTTTATTCATCAACAAAGTAACCGATGAGGTTTATGAAGCTGGTAGAAACGGTGAAGGTTTTGTCTTCGAGGAAACAAACAGAGGTGAAAACCTGAACCAGTTTATACGTGATCAAAATATCAAACAAACCAGGCTTTGGGTAAATCAGTTACATGGTTTCCACGATTTTCTTGATGGGAAGAACGAACTGGAATGGTCTGCAGGATTCAACCTGGTAAATGCAGATGAGCCAAACCGTATTCGNAATGAAGTGAATATNGGAGACAATAACTTCGTGCAATTGGCCAGAACTGGAGGTTTTCAGCANAGAAAGTCTACGCAGGAGATCGATGATACTGAGTTCAATGCCAGAATCGAGAACACCTATAATTTCCTAAGCATGGATAACGAAGATTCTAAGAATGCTTCCCTTATTCTTGGTGGTAACTATAGAAATAAAGAGCGTGATTTCTTTTCCCAATTCTTTGGAGCTGAAGAAACCGACTTCAATACCGTAAACCCTCCATCTATCGATAATCTTGGAGCGAGCTTTACTACAGAAAACTTCAATAACAGGTTATTACAATTCAATCGTCTTACCCCAGATATCTATAATGGAACGCTGGAATCTTACGGTGGTTTTGCAGTTTTCAATATTGGAAACGAACAATGGAATATTAATGCAGGTGCGAGATACCAGAAGGATCAGGTAGATGTGATCTTTGATGTGAACAATTACCCTCAGAATCTTCCGAATTTCACCTTCAAGGAATACGATAACATTTATCCAAGCTTAAACATCAAGTTTTCTCCAAACGAAGATTCGAATATTAGACTTGCAGCCAGCAAAACAATTTCTCTACCTGAATTCAAAGAAATCGCTCCTTTCGAATATGTTTCACAGATTGGACAGATCACTCGTGGGAACCCAAATCTAGAAGCTTCAAATAACTATAACCTGGATCTTAAATATGAAGTTTTCCCAAGTTCAGGTGAGTTACTATCTCTTACAGGTTTTTACAAAAAGATCCTTGACCCGATCAACCGAACTCAGGCACGTGGTGCTTCAGGGGTATTCTCTTATTTCAATGCCAGTGACGAAGCCAACATTTATGGTCTGGAGCTTGAAGCGCGAATGGACGTGATCGAAAATGACAATGACAATGGTCTTGACCTAAGTGTATCTGGAAATATTACTAGAATGTGGCACAGCCAGGATCTTAAAGATGTTTTTGCTGAAGATGGATCCTTTGTAAGAACATTCAGATATAATGGAAATGATGAGATTGGACTTCAGGGAGCATCAGACTGGATCGTGAATGCATCGGCAAACTTCAGTACAGAAACAGAGAATCCATTCCGTGGAACNATNGTAGCAAACTACGCTTCAGATAAGATCTACGCGCTTGGATCACCAGATACTCAAAACCTTGATTTTATTGATATCCAGTATAACGACGAAATCATTGAAAAAGGTTTTGTAACCCTGGATTTGATCCTGTCTAAAGAGTTCGGAAATAATTTTGAACTTGAATTNAAAGGACAGAACCTGCTTAACCCTGAAATTGAAAGATATCAGGCAATTAGACCATTATCTGGTAATGCTGCAGAGGCAGAGCAAACCGTTCGTTCTTACACCAGAGGAGCCGTATTAAGCCTTGGCTTGAGCTACAACTTCTAATTTTTTAACCACAAATTATATACACAACCTATTACAATCAAAACTTAAATTATGAAAAAAACAGCAAGACACTTTTTGTTAATGAGCGCGCTTTTTGGCGGTTTGCTTATCACAAGTTGTAGTAGTGATGACAATGATATTGATATCATTAATCCTACAGATGACACTGGGACACCAAATCCAGCACCTTCAGATAACATCCTGAATGGAAGCGTTGATGAAGACATGACTCTTGATGCTAATACTTCGTACCAATTATCCGGAATTCTTTCCGTAGAAAGTGGAGTAACCCTTACAATTCCTGCAGGAACAGAGATCGTTGCGGANCCAGATCTTGATGATAGTGATGCAACTAACGTTTATATCGTAGTTCAAAAAGGTGGAGATATCGAAATTAACGGTACTGCATCTGCTCCTGTGATCATGCGTTCTTCTAATGGACAGNCNGGTAGCTGGGGTGGACTAATCATCGCTGGTAATGCTGCAACTACTGAAGGTACNGATGCAACTGCTGAAGTTGGTGGAATTCTTTACGGTGGTAGTGATGCTGCAGATGATTCTGGTTCNATCAACTACCTTGTACTTTCTGATGCCGGAGCTCAGATCAATTCTGAATCTCAATTTAACGGACTTTCTCTATACGGAGTAGGTTCAGGAACTTCCATTATGAACGTTGCTCTAATCAATGGAGCAGATGATGGAGTTGAATTCTTCGGAGGTTCTGTAAATGCTACGAATCTGTATCTTGAAAACAACGAAGATGATGCAGTAGACTGGACTGAAGGATGGAATGGAACAATCGATAATGTATATGTTCTTCATACTATTGAAAACTTCTCCACAGCGATCGAAGCCGATGGTGAGAATAAGGAACCAAGAATCAACAATTTTACAGCTGTTTCTACAAAAGGTGGAACTGCGCTACAATTTAAGAAAGACTCTGGTGCGATCATCACTGGATTATCTTTGAATGGTTATGATACGTCAGTAGATATCGCAGATGATACNAGAACAGATCTNTCNGGAATAAACCTGAATGGAGCTGTNGCTGAATTGGATAACTCCTACTCTCTTACTCCAACAGTAATGGAATCTACTTTTGATTGGATCTCTAATCGNGGACAGGTATCTGTACTNCCAANTAACATTGATAGCGATCTTACTTTAGACGGTGATAGTGAATATGTAATNAGTGACGTAGTATCTGTAAATGCTGGTGCCACACTTACTATTCCTGCTGGAACAAAGATCACTGCAAGAAGTGATGCCGATACTGATGCAACAAGCATTTATATCGTAGTACAACAAGGAGCAATGATCGATATTCAGGGAACCGATTCAAATCCTGTGGTNATGTCTTCAACTTCTGGTGAAGCCGGAAGCTGGGGTGGTCTTGTGATCGCTGGAAATGCAGCAACTACTGAAGGTTTAAATGCTACNGCTGAAGTTGGTGGAATCGTCTACGGAGGTTCTGATGCTGAAGACAATTCAGGTTCTATCGCTTATTTGATTTTAAGAGATGCCGGAGCACAGATCAATTCTGAATCTCAGTATAACGGGCTATCCCTTTACGCTGTNGGATCTGGAACTACAATTGACAACATCGCAATTATTAATGGAGCAGATGACGGAGTTGAATTNTTTGGAGGTTCTGTTTCTGTNACAAATGCTTATTTCGAAAATAATGAAGATGACCAGATCGACTGGACTGAAGGTTGGAATGGNTCTGTTACAAATGCTTATATCAATCTGACTATCGATAACTTTTCAACTGTTGTAGAAGCAGACGGAGAGAACAATATGCCAGCTCTTAACCAGATCACTGCAGTTTCAACTGCTGGAGGGACAGCATTACAGTTCAAGAAACTTTCTGGAGCAACGATCACTGGTCTTTCTTTATCTGGTTTTGAAACTAATATTGATATCGCAGATGATACAAGAACAGATCTTTCTGGAATCCAGATCGACGGTGAGGATGCAGACGTTGAAGCAGCTTATGATGCAGATGCAACTGTAGATGCTGCAGATTTTGATTGGGTAAACTAAAATCAAAATTTAGTTTAAAATATTGAAAGTCAATAATTAGCCAAAATTAAGGGTTGCCATCTGGTAACCCTTTTTTATTATCTATAAATTCCGGCAACCCAGCATTTTGTGGCAGGATTTTTGAAATTTTATTTGTAAGTTTGTCTAATCTGTACCAAAGAGAATGAAGCAAAAGTACCTATTTAGCTTTTTATTGTTTAGTTTCCTGATGTTGGCAATCCCTGCGAACGCTCAGGATTCTTTATCTGCTTCAGCTCGAACAGAAATTTCTATCGATGGATTATCTATCTATCCCAACCCGATTACTGGAGGAAGAGTCTTTATTTCTTCCACCAAAAACCAGGAAAAGAAGATCGAGATCTATAATGTTTTAGGCAAGCCAGTTCTTAAGACCAGATTAAGAGGTAGAGAGTTAGACGTTTCAACACTTACTCCCGGAATTTATATTATTAAGATCGAAGAAGGAAGATCTAAAGCTACCCGTAAACTGGTGGTAAAATAAAATACACCAAGTCTTAATTTGTAAGCTTCTTTTTAAAGAGGCTTTTTTATTGCTTAATTTTGAATCTCCAATGTTTCTTTATGCTGAAAAATAAAATCTTCGATATTTCCTCTTCGGAAGAATTTGAAAAGCTAAGCCTTGAAGTCTACCAATATCAATATCAGCATAATCCTGTTTATCAAAAATTCTGTAATCTATTGAATAGATCCCCAGAAAATGTCTCTTTTATCAGAGAGATTCCGTTTCTACCAATAGAATTTTTCAAGAAGGAAAATATTATTACTGAAAACCAGAAAGCAGAGATTACTTTTACCAGTAGTGGAACTACCGGAGCTGCGACCAGCAAGCATCATGTTGCCGATCTTGGCATCTATGAAGAGAGTTTTTTAAAAGCTTTTGAAGCATTCTACGGTTCTCCAGAGGATTATACTTTTCTGGCACTTCTACCAAGTTACCTTGAACGCACAGGAAGTTCTCTTATTTATATGGCAGATACGCTCATTAAAAGATCAAACAAGGCCGATAGCGGATTCTACCTTGATGATCTTGAAGATCTTTCTGAAAAATTAAAGAAACTGGACCAGTCTGGAATGAAAGTATTCCTGATTGGAGTTTCCTTTGCCTTACTAGACCTCGTAGAAAATGAAACTTTCGATCTACAGCATACCATCGTAATGGAAACTGGAGGAATGAAAGGCAGACGCAAGGAAATGATACGTGAAGAACTGCACCAAATCCTAAGGTCTGGTTTTGGGGTTCATTATATACATAGTGAATATGGAATGACTGAACTTTTATCCCAGGCGTACTCTAGTGGGAATGGAGTTTTTGAAACTCCCAACTGGATGAATATACTTATACGAGATCCGGAAGATGCACTTAGTTACGTACAGGATGGTAAAACCGGTGGTATTAATGTAATAGATCTGGCGAATTTGAACTCCTGTTCATTCATTGCCACCCAGGATCTAGGAAAAATTTCAGGTGACCAAATAGAGATCATGGGGCGTTTTGACAACAGCGATATTAGAGGTTGCAACCTTCTTGTTCTATAATCGGAATTTTAACTTTTCAAGCTGTAATTTACTGAAGTTGTGTACGACTTAATTCACGTAAGATGGAGAAGGTTCATATCTTCATTTTGCGCTAAGTGAATTTTCATATTAGATTGGTTAGTTAGTTACAAAGCCTTCAGGTTCTTCCTGAAGGCTTTTGTATTTAAGCCTTCCAAGCGGTATGATTAACTATAAAATGCAAGAAAGACGATCATTCCCATTGAAATTATGAAAATGATCGCCCTTATTATATCTTCTTCCTTGAAATTACCCATATACTCCTATTTACGAAGTCGGGCATTCTAAGGTTTTAAATCGCTCTAATGATATAAGTATTCTTCTTTCCTTTATTTAAAATAACATATTTGTTATTGATAAGATCATCTTTAGTAATCGTATAATCTTCTTTTACTTTCTCTTTATTAACTGCTACCGAGTTTTCTTTTAAAGCCCGTCTGGCTTCGCCATTCGATTTTAGAAAATTGGTTTGAGCAGCCAGCGCAGCGATCATGTCGAGTCCATTCTCAATTTCAGTCATTGCGATATCAGCTTGGGGCACACCTTCGAAAATATCCAAAAAGGTCGCTTCATCAAGCTTCCTGAAGTCGGCTGCCGTACTTTTTCCGAAGAGAACTTCAGAAGCAGCAACAGCATTATTATAATCTTCTTCTGAATGCACCATCGTTGTCACCTGTTTTCCAAGTTCCTTCTGTAGTTCACGTTTGTGCGGCGCTTCCTTATGTTCAGCAATTAAAGAATCAATCTCCTCCTTGGACAAAAAAGTAAAGATCTTGATGTATTTTTCAGCATCTTCATCACTGGTATTTAACCAGTACTGGTAGAATTTGTAAGGAGAAGTTCTCTCTTTATCAAGCCAGATATTTCCACCTTCCGTCTTCCCGAATTTAGTTCCATCAGCCTTGGTGATCAAAGGACAGGTCAAAGCATAACCTTTCCCATTTCCAATTCGGCGAATGAGTTCCGTTCCCGTAGTGATATTCCCCCATTGATCACTTCCACCCATTTGCAGCGTACAGTTATTTTCTCTGTATAAATGCAGGAAATCATAACCCTGTACCAGCTGGTAAGTAAATTCAGTAAAAGACATTCCTACAGAAGATTCAGAAGACAATCTTTTCTTGACTGAATCTTTGGACATCATATAATTCACGGTGATATGCTTCCCTACATCCCTGATNAATTCAAGGAANGAGAANTNNTTCATCCAGTCGTAATTGTTNACNAGAACTGCNGCNTTATCATGNTNAGAATCAAAATCAAGGAATCTCGAAAGTTGTTCTTTTAGCGAATTCTGGTTGTGACGTAAAGTTTTTTCATCNAGCAGATTACGTTCAGCCGACTTCCCCGATGGATCCCCGATCATTCCAGTAGCACCGCCAACCAANGCATAAGGCTTGTGCCCCGCAAGTTGAAAATGGCGTAACATCATGACTCCCACAAGATGACCAATATGCAGCGAATCTGCCGTTGGATCTATCCCCACGTAAGCCGCACGCATTTCTTCCATTAAATGTTCCTCGGTTCCAGGCATGGTGTCATGCAACATCCCTCTCCAGGTAAGTTCTTTTACGAAATTCTTCTCCATAATATGCTAATTCAGGTAAAAATAGCCGTAAAGATACCATTTACTCTTATTTTTCCTAAGTGCAATAACTATATTTACCCCATGATACTTGTGACTGGTGGTACGGGATTGGTAGGCGCTCATTTACTATATGANCTGGTNCGTGCTGGTGAAAAAATTCGTGCTATTCATCGTGANAACAGCGATTTGAATAAGGTTCTCGAAGTATTTTCTTTTTATTCTGAAGCTGAAGAAGCAGAGAAACTGTTCCATCAAATTGAATGGAAAGTAGCAGATCTTAACAATATTCCACAACTTACTGAAGCATTTGTGGATGCGCAGCAAGTATATCACTCGGCAGCCCTGGTATCTTTTGATCCCGCCGATGAGCAAGAATTACGAAAAGTCAATATTGAAGGCACCGCAAATATTGTTAACCTGTGCATTTCCTGTAAAGTGCATAAATTATGTTTTGTGAGTAGTATCTCTGCCTTGGGCAACATCACGAACGCAGACAAAATAGATGAAACCGGTAAATGGAATCCGGAAGGAAAGCACAACGATTATGCAATTTCCAAATATGGTGCAGAAATCGAAGTATGGCGTGGAACACAGGAAGGTGTCAATGCCATTATTGTTAATCCTGGGGTGATCATTGGTCCTGGTTTCTGGAATTCGGGATCTGGCAAAATCTTTAAAAAGATAGATTCCGGTTTATCCTATTACTTTCCAAAAGTCACCGGGTTTGTAGGTGTACAGGATGTTGTGAAGTCTATGATCGCTTTAATGAATACTGAAAAGGTGAACGAACAATATGTTCTGGTTTCAGAAAATATTTGTTTTCAGCAAGTTTTTGAGTGGGCTGCAAAAGCATTGAACAAGACTAAACCTAAGCGAAAACTTCAAAAATGGATGATCGCATTTGGATGGTTCTTTCAAAAAACTGGAAGTATTTTCGGAAGAAAAAGATCTATCACTTATGAAACTATAAATAGTCTGCATGAAGAAAGCTTTTACGATAATTCAAAGATCACCCAGGAAATCAATTATCAGTTCGAGCCTATGGAAAGTGTTGTCAAACGAACTGCCAGTAATTATAAGAACTAGTTACTATCCTCCCTCATGCTCACGGGTGCAATCAAGCTGTCCCGTTTTTCTTCTTTTCCTTTAATATCATCTTTCAGTTTCAACCTGCTTCGTTGCACAGAATCTCTTAATCTTGGAATGGCCATGATAGAATCCATCATCTGTAAAGAATCTTTTTGCAAGCGCTTAAGACTATCTTCTCTTTTGATCTCCACTTCACGCAAAGAATCATATTTTGATTTCAANACTTTNATTCGACCTCTTACAGAATCGTAAATTCTTTCATAGATCACGNATTGATCTGAGTAATAATTACTGCTCTGTTCAAATTGAAGACTATCAATATCATATTTTTCAAACACGAANTTGTCTGGTTGTATNCCAGTTTGTTCAAGCTTNAATTTATTATAATTCTTTGCTGCGTGAACCAANGATAACTCGGTAAGCACATCTACCATCTTCTCTTCCGGAATGAGGTTGTNTGGCTTCTCAGTCTTATCCAGATCCTGACAGGCAATCAGAAAGATGGACAGTGCAAGTAATAATATGTAGGGCTTTCTAGCGATCAAATGTTAGTCTTTCAGCGACTTTCGTAAATGGTTGATGTTTGAAGTTCTTATAAACCAGGTTACCATTCACAAAAGTATGAGTGATACGTGATTTGAAGGTTGTTCCTTCAAAAGGAGACCACTGGCATTTCGAATAGATATTATCTGGTTGTACAGCCCATGGTGAGTTAAGATCTACAAGAACAAGATCTGCTTTGTATCCTTCACGTATAAAACCTCTTTTTTCAATCTGAAAAAGAATTGCCGGATTATGACAGGCTTTCTCCACGATCTTTTCAAGAGATATCTTCCCCTGATGATGCATTTGTAGCAAGGCAGGTAAAGCATGTTGAACTAATGGTCCACCACTTGGAGCTTTGGTATAAACGTTTTTCTTTTCTTCTTTGGTATGAGGAGCATGATCTGTTGCAAGTACATCCAGGTGATTATCCAAAAGCCCCTGAAGCAATGCTTCCTGATCCTTTTTGGTTTTTACTGCCGGATTCCATTTGATTAATGTTCCCTTTGTGGCATAATCCTGATCGTTGAACCATAAATGGTGTATACAAACCTCAGCCGTTATCTTTTTATCCTTTAATGGCTTCTTACTATTAAACAGAGATAATTCCTTGGCAGTAGAAACATGAAAGACATGTAATCTAGCGCCGGTTTTTTTCGCGAGAGCCACAGCTTTGGAAGAGGACTTGTAACAAGCTTCTTCACTTCTAATTTTCGGATGCATTTCAATAGGAATATCATCACCAAATTTTGCCTTGGCTTCTTCCAGATTTTTCTGAATGGTTTCCTCATCTTCACAATGTACGGCGATAAGTACAGGTGACTTTTTGAAGATCTGTTCTAATACCTTTTCATTATCCACCAGCATGTTCCCTGTAGAGGAGCCCAGGAAAAGTTTTAAAGCAGCAACTTTCTTAGGATCGATTTTTTCGATCTCCGCAAGATTATCGTTCGTCCCGCCAAACATAAACGAATAGTTCGCATAGGAAGTTTCTTCAGCAATACTGAATTTATCTTCCAGCAACTCCTCTGTTGTAGCCTGCGGCAAGGTGTTTGGCATTTCTATAAATGTGGTAATACCACCGGCTACCGCTGCCTTAGAACCTGTTTCTATATTTTCTTTATGAGTAAGACCTGGTTCTCTGAAATGCACCTGGTCATCAATTAGTCCAGGTATCAAATAGGTCCCTTCAGCATCATAAATATTTACATCAGGTGATTTTGCACTTATACTTTCTGCAATTTCAACGATGATTCCATTCTCGATGAACACATCCCCTTCAGTGATCTTATTCTCGTTTACAATCTTAGCGTTCTTGATTAAAACCTTTTTCATCAGAATTTTTTCCTGTTAAACAGACTTTTCAGCTTCATTTTTATTACCCCAAAAACGGCTTCAGAAATAATGGAGCCGCTCATTTTTGANGTTCCCCGTGTTCTATCTGTAAAGATCACAGGAACCTCTATAATCTTAAATCCTTTTAAATAGGATTTNAATTTCATTTCTATCTGGAAAGCATAACCTACAAACTGTATNCGATCCAGGTTTATTGCTTTTAAAACTTCACTTTTATAGCAAACGTACCCCGCCGTGGTGTCTTGTATATCCATACCAGTTATGAACCGAACATATCTCGACGCCAACCAGGACATGAGTACACGGTTCATAGGCCAGTTGATAACATTAACACCGGTTATATAGCGTGAACCAATGGCAACATCNGCTCCATCTCTCTTGCAAGCGTTGTACAGNCGTATAAGATCGTTGGGGTTATGTGAGAAATCTGCATCCATTTCAAAAATGAAATCATAANCTCTCTTTAGTGCCCACTTAAATCCGTGAATGTAAGCAGTTCCTAAACCCTGCTTACCTAATCTTTCTTCAAGGAACAATGTTTCAGGAAATTCAGCCATCAAAGTCCGAACCCTGGTTGCTGTGCCATCTGGAGAATTATCATCCACAACGAGAACATGAAACTTGCGCCTCTGTGAAAAAACGTTCCTCACAATACGCTCAATGTTCTCAATTTCATTAAAGGTGGGTATAATAATTATCCCATTTCCCATTCCTAAAACTTTTGCACAAATGTATGCAAATTAAAACTTCAAATCTTCANGGAAAGCAACCGCAAATAGGGTCAAAATTTTACATTTGTAAAAAAATTTAAATGCAGGCGACGGCAAGATTAAGTGAATATCAGGNTTGGATCACGATCACTTTCCTTCTATGCTTTGGCTTGCTGGTATTGGCCCGTGTTGCCTTTCCACAACGTTTTGAAGAATTTATAACGCTTCTCAACTCTGGTAAATTTATAGCCTTTAAAGGAAAGGAGAATAAGGCTTTTCATGGTTTTAACATTATATTATTCTCTGTACAGGCGATCGCAGTCTCTTTATTTATCTTTCTGGGTTACAGGTACTTTTTTGAAACNGATCTTCACTCTATTGTATTGTTCATTCGCATTCTTACTGGATATACCTGNCTTATTTTATTGAAAGCCGGAGTTGAAAAGATCATTGGTAATATCTTCGACATCGATGAGCGAATAGATTACTATATTTTTCAGAAATTAAGCTATCGCAATTTCATTTCGATTTTTCTTCTTTTCGCATGTCTTTTTCTGGTATATAGCATGGAAGCTACAGGCCTCAGCCTTAGGATCATCNCATTTACGGCGGTCCTGGCAAATGCATTTTCTATGTTAATAATCTATAGAAGGAATCAAAGTGTGCTTAGCGTTAATTGGTTCTATTTTATTTTGTACATTTGCGCTCTCGAAATCGCCCCTTATATTATTTTGTACAAGTTAATTACGATCTAGAAGGAACTTTAAAGTATTGCATATGAAAGTGAAAACAATTTTGGTTTCCCAGCCTGAACCTAAGGTAGAAAACTCTCCTTATTTTGAGCTGGAAGAAAAGCAGAAAGTTAAAATTGATTTCATCCCCTTTATTCATGTTGAAGGCGTTCCCAGTAAGGAAGTTAGACAACAAAAAATTGATCTTGCCAACTATACCGCGATCATTTTGACCAGCCGTAATGCTGTAGATCACTTCTTCAGGATTGCCGAGGAAATGAGATTCAAGGTGCCAGACTCCTTAAAATACTTCTGTCTTAGTGAAGCTGTTGCTTATTACCTGCAGAAATACGTAGTCTATCGTAAACGTAAGATCTACGTAGGTAAAAGAACATTCGCAGAGCTTGCTCCGCTTATCAAGAAATATAAGAACGAGAAGTTCTTACTCCCTTCTTCAGATATGCTGAAGCCAGATGTTCCTAAGACATTAAACAAACTTGGAGTAGAATGGAAAAAAGCAGTTTTTTACCGAACTGTGGTCAGTGATCTTTCAGACCTGAAAGATGTAACCTACGATATACTTGTATTCTTTAGTCCTAGCGGAATTAAATCTCTTTTTGAGAACTTCCCAGACTTTAAACAGAACAATACACGTATAGCCGTATTTGGAAATACAACTATAAAGGCAGCTAAGGAACATGGTCTAACAGCAGATATTAAAGCTCCTACTCCGGAAACTCCGAGTATGACCATGGCAATTAGCAAATACATCAACGAAGTGAATAAGAAGTAGATTTGCTTTTACTTTAATACAATAAATAAAAAATCCGGTCTTGCGACCGGATTTTTTGATTTCAACTAACAATTTAAAACTAATCTACAGGAGCTCCCTTCATAATTTCTTCATTTGCATATTCCTCGAACTTGGAGAAATTCTGCTTAAAGAAACTTGAAAGCTCTTTTGCCTTTTTATCGTAAGCCTCTTTATCTGCCCATGTATTTTTTGGATTCAAAACTTCTGCCGGTACTCCTTCACAGGTTTTAGGCATACTCAATCCAAAGATCTGGTGATTTTCAAATTCTACTCCATCAAGTTTCCCTTCAAGCGCAGAACTTATCATTTCACGAGTATATTTTAATTTCATTCGATTTCCNACTCCATANGGTCCACCNGTCCANCCNGTATTCACAAGCCATACATTAACCCCNGCATCTTTCATNTTNCGACTTAGCATTTCTGCNTATTTNGTNGGATGNAACGGCATGAANGGNGCGCCAAAACAAGCAGAAAAACTTGGTACAGGCTCNTCTACCCCAGCTTCAGTACCAGCAACCTTTGCAGTATANCCNCTTATAAAGTGATAAGCCGCCTGTCCTGGTGTAAGNTTACTAATTGGAGGCAATACNCCAAANGCATCTGCTGTAAGGAAAAATATATTNTTNGGATTNTCTCCAATNGAAGGTTCCTGGATATTNTCAATATGATANATAGGATAGCTTACCCGTGTNTTCTGNGTNATTGAAGTATCNCTAAAATCCACATCNCCNTTNTCATTNAGAACGACATTNTCCAGGATAGCTCCAGGCTTGATCGCATGGTAAATATCTGGTTCATTTTCTTCGGAAAGGTTAATTACCTTAGCATAACATCCACCTTCAAAATTGAAAATAGTGTTCTCCTTTGTCCAACCATGCTCATCATCTCCAATAAGTTTTCTTTCCGGATCTGCTGAAAGTGTCGTTTTCCCTGTTCCTGAAAGTCCGAAGAATATAGCGGTATCGCCGTCTTCTCCTACATTTGCAGAACAGTGCATTGGTAACGTGTTTTTATAAACGGGTAAAACAAAATTAAGCGCAGAAAAGATCCCCTTTTTGATCTCCCCGGTATAACCGGTTCCTCCAATTAGCGCGATCTTTTTCTTAAAATTAAGAATGGCAAAATTTTCCTGTCTGGTTCCATCTACTGAAGGATCTGCTTTGAATCCTGGTGCATTTACCACTAGCCAGTCTTCCTGAAAGNTTTCAAGTTCTGAATCATTTACTCTCAAGAACATATTGAAAGCAAATTGGTTTGACCATGGATACTCATTAATCACCCTAATGTTTAAACGATAATTATCGTCTGCACAAGCGTAGGCATCGCGAGCAAAGATCTCTTTATCTCCAAGGTAATTTGTTACCTTATTATAAAGAGAATCAAATTTTTCCGGATCAAAAGGGATATTAATATCTCCCCACCATACTTTATCCTCTGTGATCTCATCTTTTACAATGAATCTGTCCTTTGGAGATCTTCCTGTAAACTCACCAGTATTAACAGCAAGTGCTCCAAATGAGCTCTCTACTCCCTGTCCTAGTTCGATAGTTTTCTTCTGAAGTTCCTCTGGAGATAGTTGATAATGTACTCTGGCATTTTTGATCCCGTAATCCTCTAACGAAATCGTTTTCGTAATTTGGGTGTTATCGACCATAAAAAAATCAATTCTGTTGTTTGTTTAGGCGTACAAAAGTAAAAATCTTATGCAGATATAACGATATCGGTAATCAATTTATTTGTTTTTTAACTTTATGAATTTCAGCACTAATAAGAACCAACCTACAATTAAAAGCCCTCCACCAATTGGGGTAACTAATGCTATTGCTGAAAAGTCTACTCCTGTAACCGCCGTTGTAGATAATAAATAGATAGATCCTGAGAATAATATTGTACCAAGAAGGAAAAGGTAAAACAACAGCTTGTTATCTTTTTCAGTAATAATAATCCCGAGGATCAACATTAAAAAAGCATGATACATTTGGAATCTAACGCCCGTTTCAAAGCTATTTAAAGAAGCTTCTGAAAGTGTTTCTTTTAAACCATGTGCTGCAAANGCNCCAAGAATAACGGCTATTAATCCAAATATGGCTCCGGTTACTAAGAATTTCCTGTTTGTCTGCATAATTTTATATGAGTCAGCTTTTTAATACATTCGTTTGCACTACACAAAACTAACTTAATTTATGCGAGAAATATTAATCGTAGGTGCAGGAAAATCTACCGCTGCACTTATAGACTACCTGCTCGACCGGGCGGTAGAGCAAAATCTAAAATTAAAAATTGGCGACAAGGAGCTCGAGAATGCCATAAATGCTTGCAGAAACCGCAAACATTGCGAAGCCATCGAACTGGATGTTTTCAATAAGAAAAGCAGGGAACCAGCAATTAAACAGGCAGACCTGGTAATTTCCATGTTGCCCGCAAGATATCATATTGAGGTCGCCCGTGATTGCGTAAAATTCAACAAGCANATGGTAACGGCTTCCTATATTAGCGATGAGATGCGTGCTCTGGATGAGGAGGTTAAGAAAAAGAACCTGGTATTTATGAATGAGATCGGCGTGGATCCGGGAATTGACCATATGAGTGCCATGCAGGTTATCGACAGAATAAGAGACAAAGGTGGAAAGATCTTACTTTTTGAATCCTTTACCGGTGGACTTGTTGCTCCGGAAAGCGACAACAACCTATGGAACTATAAATTTACCTGGAATCCCAGAAACGTAGTTGTTGCCGGACAGGGTGGTGTTGCTGAATTTATCCAGGAAGGGAAATACAAGTATATACCTTANCATAGACTATTCCGCAGGACTGAATTTCTGGAAGTAGAAGGCTACGGAAAATTTGAAGGTTACGCCAACAGGAATTCGCT
>FUFK010047870.1_pt1 | contig 15584 bp, 13 predicted proteins | sample 1021851 | NCBI WGS metagenome assembly FUFK01 (sample SAMEA51879418, study PRJEB19060) | metagenome | reverse complement strand
CGGGAGAAAAAATTAAATTAGGTTTTCATTATAATGATTTTGCAAAAGAAATTGTAAAAAATTCTAAAGTAAAATTATTCATGGTGAATAATAATATTCAACTAGCAAAATTTATAAAAAAAAACATGCATGGAAATAAGATTGTAATTGGGATGGGAGCTGGTTCAATTTCAAGATGGATAAAAAAGTTACCAGAATTAATGTAATGCAAAAAAATCAATTAAAGGATTTATTGAAGGACTTTGGAAATAATGTGGTCTTTGATCAAGATCTTAAAAAAAAAAATTGGTTTAACATTGGTGGTAAAACAAAAGTTTTTTTTAAAGCAAATAATTTAAAAGATTTAGTAAAATTTCTTCAATTGCTTGATAATAGAGAGAGAATTTTTATTATTGGAGCAGGTTCAAACACTTTGATTTCAGATAACACTTTCGATGGAGTTGTAATTAAGTTAAGTGAAAACTTTAACAGAATCTCATTGTTAAGAGAGGATGTCATAATATCAGGAAGTGCAGTTTTAGATAAAAATTTGTCGGACTTTGCAGCTCAAAATCATTTGAGTGGATTTGAGTTCTTATCATGTATACCAGGTTCTATTGGTGGTGGAATTAGAATGAATGCAGGTTGTTTTGGTAAAGAATTTAAAGATATTCTCTTATCAATTCAAGCAATAGATAACAAAGGAAATTTAATTACAATACCATCAAAAAAAATTAATTTTGAGTATAGAAATAATGATATTTCTGAGGATTTAATTTTTTTAAGTGCATCGTTTAAAGGGATAAAAAGTGATGCTCAAAAAATTAATAGAGAAATTTTTAAAATGAAAGCAGAAAAAGAAAAAAATCAGCCAACGAAAATTAAAACTAGTGGAAGTACGTTTAAAAATCCGGTCAATCAAACTAATAAAAAAGTTTGGGAATTGATAAGAGAGTCAGTTTCAAAAGATACTAAATTTGGAGATGCATGTATTTCTAAAAAACATTTAAATTTTTTTGTTAACAGTGGGAATGCTACATTTAAAGATATGAAAAAACTTATTGATTTTGTATCACAAAAAGTTTTTGAAAAAACNGGTGTTAAACTNGATAAAGAAATTAAAATATTGGAATAGTTTGAAAAAAAAAATTTTGATAATTTCAGGNGGNATCTCAAANGANAGAATNATTAGNNTAGATACAGGNAAACAAGTTGCNAAGGAACTTAGANNNAATNGTTATTTAGTAAAAATATGTGAACCNGATAAAAATNTTTTANCTATAACTAAAAATTTNAAACCACAAATCATNTTTAATGCTCTGCATGGACAGTTTGGTGAAGATGGATACATTCAATCAATATTAGAGACAATTGGTATTCCCTACACACATTCTGGTGTAATTTCATCTGCAACAGCAATGGATAAAGAAATCTCAAAAAGAATTTTTAAAAAAAATAAAATTTTGACACCAAAATATTTTTTATATACCTTCAATAAAACAAACAAAAAGCTTATCTCCGAAATTAATAAAAGATTAGGTTTTCCTGTCGTAATTAAACCAATTAACGAGGGATCTAGTGTAAATGTTTTTATTTGTACAAGAAAAAGTCTTTTCAGTAAATTACGACTATTAAAAGATTATAAAAAAGTTCTAATCGAACAATTTATACCAGGTCGTGAAATACAAGCTGCCATAATTGGTAAAAAAAAACTTGGTGCGATTGAATTAAAACCTAAGAGAAAATTTTATGACTATCAGGCAAAATATAATTCCAAAGCTAAAACTGAACATATTATCCCTGTTGATTTATCTAAAAAAGATTACAGAAAACTTATGAATATAACACTTAAAGCCCACAAATTGATTGGGTGTAGAGGTGTTACGAGATCGGACTTTAAATTTTATAAAGGAAAATTTTTTCTATTAGAAATTAATACTCAGCCTGGTATGACTAAATTATCTTTAGTACCCGAAATATCCTCTTATGTTGGTATTAATTTCATAAATTTAATTAAATTAATTTTAGAAGATGCGTCAATTAATAAGTAAAAAAATTATTATTTACTTATGTTTATTATTTTTACTAGCCACAGTAAATAATAATTCAATTAAAAATTTAAGATTTCCTCAAATTGAGAAAATTGAAATTTCAGGATATAGTTTGGATCAAAGTTCTCAAGTTAAGGATATAATCGAAGGTTTAAAATCGAAAAATATTTTTTTCATTAATCAATTTGAATTAAAAAAAAACTTTTTTTCTAATAATGTAATTGAAGAATTAAGTATATTTAAAAATTATCCGTCTACTTTAATCGTTGATATAAAAGAAACACAATTTTTAGCGGTTACAAAAAAAGATGGGGAGGATTACTTTATCGGTAAAAATGGTAAATTAATAAAGAAAAATCAATCAATTACTCAATTGCCATATGTTTTTGGTGATTTGAACATAAATGAATTTTTAGAATTTAAAAAAAATATTGATAATTCAAATTTTGAATTTACGCAGATATTAAATTTATATTATTATAAATCAAAAAGATGGGACATAGAGACTTCCAAAGGATATTTGATCAAATTACCAAGAGAAAATATAGGTGAATTTCTTAATTTATTTATCCGTTTGTCTAAAGAAAAAAATTTTAATGATAAAAGAATGATTGATTTTCGTCAAAAAGGTCAAATAATTTTAGATGCAAAATAATTTAGACTTTCAAACATTTATCTTAGTTAGTCCAAATAAATTTATTCTTACTGTGACTGATTTAAAAAATGAAATTATTTTTGAAAAAGTTTATAAAAACACTCAAATGGACGAGACAAAAGAGATAAACTATATTATTTTAGGTGATTTTTTAAGAAAAAATATTATTGAAATAGAGAAAAAACTTAAAAAATTTATAGAAACAGTTCATTTAATAATTGATCACAAAAATATTTATTCAGTAAATTTTTCAATTAAGAATAAAGTAGATATAATTTCATTAGACGCAAAGATAGTGAATGAACTATTGATAGATGCCAAGAGTTGTTGCAAAGACACTTTGAAAGATGTAGATATTTTACATATTAAAATTGACCAATTTTATATTGATAATAATCATTACGATATCTTTCCAGATAAAAAAAAATGTAAAAATTTATCAATTGATTTAAGCTTTATCTGTTTGTCCGATTATGTGTTAAAAAATGTTAAAAAATTATTGAGTGAGTATAAGATATCTGTAGATAAGGCATTAAGTCATCCTTACTTAAAAAGCTTTTCAAATGATAAAAGTAAAAATATTTATGAGATTGCTCAAAAGGTCATGTCTGGACTCAATGAAAATGAGGTATTTATAACTTACAAAAGTCAAAAAAATAGGGGTTTTTTTGAGAAATTTTTTGAATTTTTTAAATGATTTGTATTTTCTCGTAATATTAGTTGTTTTTAAACTTAAGTTTTTGTGAATTAAAAGTACTTCGTGTCACTTTTAAACCAAAAAACTATCAAAAAAGCCTTATCATTCACTGGTGTAGGTCTTCATAGTGGAAAACAGGTTAAAATTTGCATCAAACCCTCTGATCCGGATACAGGAATTGTGTTTAAAAGAGTTGATTTGAAAGAAAATAATTTAATATACCCAAATTTTATAAATGTAAGTAACACCGCTTTAAACACTACCATCAGTAACAGCTCTGGTGTCAGAGTGTCAACTATAGAGCATTTAATGGGAGCATTATTTGGAATTGGAATTGATAATGTTTTGGTTGAAATTGATAATGAAGAGGTTCCAATCCTAGACGGTTCAGCTAAACACTTTATAGAGAAAATATTATCAGTTGGGCTAGAGTCTTCAGACAAACCAATTAAAATTATTAAAATAAATAAAAAAGTAGAATTTAAAAATAAAGATAAATTTATATCAATTGAGCCATCTAAGTTAAGCCTAGATATTGATTTTCAACTTAAGTATCAAAATCAAATTATTGGCAACCAAAGAAACAAAATAAATGTTTATGAGGATGATCTCACAGAAATTTTCAATTCAAGAACTTTTTGTTTATACGAGGACATTGAGGTAATTAAAAAAAACGGTTTCGCAAAAGGAGGAAGTTTAGATAATGCCATTGTTGTGAAAGGTGAAGATGTGCTTAATCCGGGAGGTTTAAGAAATTCAAAAGAATTTGTAAATCACAAAATTCTTGATTGCATCGGTGATCTGTTCACAAGTGGGTATAGAATGATAGCTAGTATTAAATGTTCACAAGGAGGCCATTATTTCACAAATAATTTATTAAGAGAGGTTTTTGCAAATAAAGATAATTTTTCTATCATTGAGATTCAAGAAAGAACCCTTCCTCATACATTAATCAATAGAAGTTTGCTTAGATCAATAGCTTAACTTAATATTCATCTTTATAATTTTTTTTTAACTATGTATAATTACAAAGATGTTCAAATATAAAATTATTATTGTTCTTTTTTCTTTAGTAATGTTGTCCGCATGCAGCAAAGAGACTGAAAATATCAAGTTGATAAAGGAAACTAATCAAAAAGTTGAAATGATTTCAGCCTACAAAGAAGGAATGAACTTAATAGAAATAGGTGACTATTTTGCAGCTAGTAAAAAATTTTTAGAAGCTGAAATTTTATTTCCTCAATCACAATGGGCTTCTAAGTCGGTTTTAATGGCATCGTATTCTTATTATATGCAAGATTATTATTCCTTAGCTATTCAAAACTTAAAGAGATTTTTTAACACTTACCCAAACGATAAAAATATTGCCTATGCTCATTATTTGTTAGCAATGTGTTATTATGAAACTATTGAAGGAGAAAAAAAAGATTTAGCTCCATTAATACTTTCAAAAAAAGAACTCAATTTTTTAATCAAAAATTATCCTGATACAGATTATGCTTACGATGCAAGATTTAAAATAGACTTAATTAATGATGTATTGGCAGCAAAAGAAGTTTACATAGGGAGACATTATGTAAAAAAAGAAAAATGGATACCTGCAATAAATAGATTCAAAAATGTACTAGAAAATTATGAAACTACTGCCCATGTAGAGGAGGCAATACATAGGCTTGTTGAAATTTATTTTAAGTTAGGTATGAAAGAAGAGTCTCTTAAGTATGCATCTTTATTAGGTTATAATTATAATTCAAGTGAATGGTATGAAGAAACTTACAAAATTTTTAATAAAAAGTATAACGCCTCAATTCCTAAAAACGAAAAAGAAAAAAGTAAAATTTTAAGTAAAATAAAAAATCTTTTTTAATATGATTGATGAAAAAATTAGTCAAAAATATCTTAAAAAGATTAAATTATTTCAAAAATATAACAAATATTATTACGATCTTAATAAACCGTTAGTCGATGACTCTGAATTTGATAAATTAAAGTTAGAAATAATTAACTTTGAAAAAAAATATAATTTTTTAAATCACAAAGACTCTCCATCAAATTCTGTAGGTTTTAAACCATCTAAAATATTTAAAAAAATAAAACATAAAACACCAATGCTGTCTTTAAACAATGCATTTAGTGAGGAAGATCTTGTAAATTTCGAAAAAAAAATTTCAAATTTTTTGAATAATGAGCCAGGATTGAATATTGAATACAGTGCAGAGCCAAAAATAGATGGAATATCCGCATCTTTATTATTTAAAGATGGAAAATTTATAACTGGTTTATCTAGAGGTGATGGTAAAGAGGGCGAGGATATAACTGAAAATTTAAAAACAATTAAAGACATACCTCACGAAATAAAATTAAAAAGTTTTCCCAAGGAAATAGATATAAGAGGCGAAGTATTTATTCAAAACAGTGATTTTAAAGATTTAAGAAATAAATTCGCAAATCCAAGAAATGCTGCCTCTGGTTCCTTAAGACAAAAAGATCCTAAAGAAACACAAAAAATTCCACTAAAATTTATTGCCTATACTTTTGGTTATGAGAAGGGATTAGAAGCAACCTCACAAGAAGATTATTTAAAAAGATTAAAGGAATGGGGTTTTAAAACAAATCCTTTAAATAATAAAATTAAAACAATAAAAGATTTAATGAAAAATTATAATGAAATAGAAAAAAAAAGAGATCAAATAGATTTTGATATTGATGGAATTGTTTATAAAATTAATGATTTTAGTTTGCAAAAAAGATTGGGTTATGTTGCAAATGCTCCAAGATGGGCTATCGCGCATAAATTTTCCGCTAACAGTGGTATTTCAAAAATTGAAAATATTGAAATTCAAATTGGTAGAACTGGTGCATTAACACCTGTAGCAAAAATAAAACCNGTTAANATTGGAGGTGTTGTTGTTTCAAANGCAACTTTACACAATGAGGAGGAAATAAACCGAAAGGATATAAGAATTGGAGATACGGTTTTAATTGAAAGAGCTGGAGATGTTATACCTCATGTAATTTCTGTTGATTTAAAGTTGAGAAATAAAAATTCAAAAAAATTTGATTTTCCAAAAAATTGTCCGTCTTGTGGATCCGAAACTGTAAAAGATTTTAACCTAACAACAAAAAAAGAAGATGCTGTTAGGAGATGCTCTAGTGAAGGTTACGAATGTGAAAAAATGGCTATTGAAAAGATAAAACACTTTGTATCAAAAGAGGCTTTTAATATTGATGGTTTCGGGAAAAAAATTGTTGAAAATTTTTGGAATCTAAATTTAATAAAATTTCCCCACGATATATTTAAACTTGATTATGTTAAAATTGAAAATCTAGAAGGATGGGGGAAACAATCAGTTGCAAATTTAAAATATTCAATTAATCAAAAAAAAAAAATTTCTTTTGAAAAATTTATTTACGCATTGGGTATTAGGCATATAGGTTTAGAAAATGCTAAGATTATTTCAAAAAATTTAAAATCGTTAAAAAATTTTATTTATTTATCAAAACAAAATAATTTTGATAATTTAATCAATATTGATGGAATAGGTGAGACACAGATTAATTCAATAAAAAATTTTTTTAGAAATAGTACAAATTTACATGTTTTAACAAACTTAGAAAAAATACTCACAGTGAAAAATGCTGAAAGTCAAAAAACTGATGGTATTTTCAGTGATAAAACTTTCATGTTTACTGGTAAACTTTCAAATATGAGTCGGTCTGAAGCAAAATCTTTAATAGAACAAAATTCAGGATCAATTGTTAGCAATGTTACAAAAAAACTTGATTATTTAATAGTTGGAGAAAAACCAACAAATAGAAAAATTGAAACTGCAAAAAATCTAAAAGTAAAAATTTTAGACCAATCATCTTGGCTAAAAATGCTTAAATAAAGCTTGCTAGCCACTTTTTTTCTTTTTTATTGAGGAAAGGGGATAATTTGGAATAAACCTCAAAATGATATTTAAAAATATAGTTTTTTTCTTTTTCTGTTAACAATTTAAAATTGATTAAATTTTTTTCTATAGGTGCCAAAGTTAAATTTTTAAAAATTAGCTTATTCTTAATTTTTATTGCATAAATCAAATTTTCGATACGTATTCCAAATTTACCTTGTTTGTAATATCCAGGCTCATTACTAAGTATCATTCCATTTTGGATTTTGATTGAATTTTGTTTTGAGATAGCCTGTGGGCCCTCATGGACATTCAAGAAAAAACCAACACCATGTCCAGTTCCGTGGTTATAATCTTGATTATTTTTTTTTAGAAATCTTCTAGCCTCAATATCTATTAACCTTCCGGTTTTTTTTTTATTAAGATCAGTATTAACGACAGCAATATGTCCCTTCAAAACATTAGTAAAAATATCCTTTATTTTTTTATCTTGATTTTTGAAACAGATAGTTCTTGTAACATCTGTTGTCCCAAATTTATATTGTCCTCCAGAGTCACAAAGGAATAATTCATTTTTTTTTAAAAGTTTTGTATTATTTTTTGTTGCTCTATAATGTACAATTGCTCCGTTTTTGCCACTACCTGCTATTGTATCAAAACTTGGGAATAAATAGTTTGGATTCTGTTTTCTAAAATATTCTAATTTATTTTGAGCATCGACTTCTGTAATATCTAATTTTTTTTTGTTCTTTAACCAAAAAATAAATTTTGTTAATGCAACCCCGTCCATTAAGTGTGCATTTATCATATTATCAAGTTCAATTTTATTTTTTATTGATTTTAAAAAATAAATTGGATCTTCTTTTTTTACGATTTTAAATTTTTTTTTTAAAATTTGTTCAAAATATATTGAACACGTTTTTCTATCTATTAATATTTTTTTTCCATTTAATTTATTAAAAAAATTCGGTAAATAATCTGTCTCAATAATTTGATTCTTTTTTAATTTTTTTTCTTTTATAAGCTTTTCTNATTTTTTTTTTTTTACAATTAAATAGATTTCTCTTTTTTTGCCTATTACTAAATGACAGTTTGGTATTGGACTTGTTGGACTATCGCAACCTCTGATATTTAATAACCACGCTACATTTTCTGGAGCAGTGATTAATATGTAATCTAATCGTTCTTTTTTTAAAAATAATAAAATTTTTTGTATTTTTTGAAAATGATTTTCACCAGTTATCTTTTTATCAAGGGAGTAAAAAGGAATATTTTTCTCTTGTTTTGTTTTGAAAATATTATCAACTAGATTTTCATTTATAGTTGTTACCTTGTTATTCTTAAAGAAAAATTTTTTAATCTGATCTGATGTGAATAATTTTGGATCTATTCCTAAATTTAGGTTTTTAAATATTTTTGTATCTAGAATTTTTTTATAATCAATAATTCTAAAATTTTTACCACTCTCAATTTTTGCTTGAATTGTGTACCTTCCATCAACAAAAAGATAATTTTTATTTTTTAAAATTATTGCATATCCTGCTGAACCTTTAAAATTTGAAATAAAACCTAATCTATCCTTGTTTGAATACTCAGAAAAAAATTCATCATTTTTTGGGATTACATAACCATCTAAATTGTATTCTACAAACTGGTCTCTTAATTTCTTTAATCTCGCTTTAATCATTTAATTCTTTTTTGATATCTCATCCAACCAGGGCTTCTTTNGGGATCATCATTTTGCTCAAAATCTTGATTAAACTCAAATTCATTAAAGGTACTCGTATCATCATCAAAAAATGAGTTTTTTTCTAAATTATCCTCTGGAAGTTCCTCAATAAACCTAGATGCCATACTATCAATCCAATCTCCTTGATAAAATCTATTCATTGAGAATGATATAATTGCATTTTTTTTGGCTCTGGTAATGCCAACATAAGCTAGCCTTCTTTCCTCCTCCAAACCACTCTGTCCTTTTTCCTCTATCGATTTCTGATGTGGAAATAAACCTTCTTCCCATCCTGGTAAAAAAACAACATCAAACTCCAACCCTTTTGCTGCATGCATTGTCATCATATTGATTTTTTCACCTTCCCAATCTTGATCAATAGATGTCGCTAAGGAAACATGATCTAAAAAACTTTCTAGATTATCAAATTCTTTCATTGCACTTAATAATTCTTTAATATTTTCAAGACGATTTTCATTTTCNAGGTCTTTTTTATTTTTTAACATTGCAGANTANCCAGACTCATCTAGAACTATTTGTAACAATTTCACATGGTTTATTTTTTTGATTTTGAGATCATTCCTCCATTTGGAAATTAAATCTAAAAATATATTTAAACCAATTTTTGCTTTTGGTTTTATTAAATTTTTTTCTATCATCTTTCTTGATGAATTTTCTAAACTTAATTCATGGGTTTTAGAGAATTCATGGATTGATTTAATAGTACTTTCCCCAACAGATCTTTTGGGATTATTAACAATTCTCTCAAATGCCAAATCATCTTTATCTTGATAAATTAGTCTTAAATAAGCAACACTATCTTTTATTTCAGCTCTTTCATAAAATTTAATTCCACCTAAAATTCTATACGGCAAGCCTATTTTTAAAAATCTTTCTTCAAATTCTCTAGTTTGAAAAATTGCCCTGACTAAAATTGCCATATTATTAAGTGAAAAATCTTTTTTTATTTTCTCTATTTGATCTGATATCCCAATAGCTTCATCTTTTCCATTTTTGAAGCAATTTAATTGAATGAGATCTCCTGCTTCCATTGTCGATTTTAATGTTTTACCAACTCTATTTTGATTGTTAGAGATTAAAGAGGAAGCAACTGTTAAAATATTTTCTGTAGATCTATAATTTTGCTCAAGTCTTATTACTTTTGTATCTTCATAAATTTTATCAAATTCTAAAAAATTTTTTATTTCTGCTCCCCTCCAACTATAGATTGACTGATCATCATCACCTACACAGCATAAGTTCCTATTTCTTTCAGCTAATAAATTTAACCATTTACTTTGGATATAGTTTGTATCTTGATATTCATCAACAAGAATATACCTAAAATTTTTAGAATAAATTTCTCTTATATCTTTATTTTTTTCTAAAATTTTAACTGAATGGAGAATTAGATCTCCAAAATCACAGGCATTTAATTCAATCAATTTGCGCTGGTAAATTTTATATACTGGTAAAATAGTTTTTTCATAAATATCTTTTTTATTAATATTTACTTCGTCAGGATATAAACCTTTATTTTTCCATTTATCTATAATTGCAATAATGTATCTTGGAGCAAGTTGTTTAAANTCTATNTTTTCAGCTTTACAAATATTTTTTATAAGCCTTATTTGNTCATCAGNATCAATAATTGTAAAATTTGATTTTAAGTTNACNGCNGANGCATGTTTTCTTAATAATTTTGCACAAATTGAATGAAATGTTCCTAACCAAGAGAGACCAATCGCTGATGAACCTAAAATTTTACTTACTCTAGTATGCATTTCCTTAGCAGCCTTATTTGTAAATGTGACTGCTAGAATTTGGTTTGGAAAAGCATTTTTGGTTTTAATGATATGAGCAATTCTACTCGTTAAAACCTTTGTTTTACCTGATCCAGCACCTGCAACTATCAATAATGGTCCATCTATAGATAATACAGCTTTTTTTTGAGCATCATTGAGATTTTTAAGATAATCAGAGTTTACCATTTGAATAATTTAATTATAAGTCTCAACAATTTATGTTTAATCTAAATTTTTATAAAAAAAAATTAAAAAAAATATTATTACCAATAAATAAAATTATAGAAAGTTTTTTTAGGGAAATAGATAGATCTAAATCTCAATCTAATAGACTATTACCTTTAAAGAAAAAAATAATCCACCTAGATAATAAAATTGAGAGTTTTTTTGACAAATTTAAAAATTTAAAAAAATTCAATCAGAACAAGAAAAAAATATATTATTTAGACTCCAAATTAAGCGGATCTATCGCTTTGATAGTATTATTATTTTTTTCTTATTTTTTTATACCCGCTTTTTATAATAAAAATGAAATAAAAAAACTTCTTATTGATCAAATTTCTGATCAACATGATATTGACATTAAATTTAATAACAAAATAAATTATGGACTTTTTCCTCGACCCAATTTTTATACAAAGGATTTAAATATTTTATTTGAGGATGATATTTTAGGAAAATCTAATTATGTAAAGTTTTATATTTCCTTTAATAATTTTTTTTCATTAAAGAAATTAAAGATTAAGGATTTAATTTTTAAAAATACAGAATTCAATACAAATTCGAATAACATCTATTTTTTCAATAAAACTTTAAACAATTTAAAAATGGAAAATAAAATAATATTCAAAAAAAATAAATTATTTTTCAGGGATAGTAATGAAGATTTATTGTTTTTATCGAAAATCAAAAAAATCATTTTTATTCATGATGATACAAATTTACTACAAAAATTAGACTCTGAATTTGAAATTTTTAATATTCCATTAAAATTAAGTATTAGTAGAAATGATTATGATAAAAAGAAACTGATCGAAATGAGTTCTAGAAAAATTCGACTTGATACCAAAACCTCAATTGAGCATAGTGGCAAAGATATAAACGGTTTTTTTGATATTCTATTTTTTAATAAAAGAAATTTATTCAATTATAAAATTAAAAATGAAACATTAAATTTTTTATCTAAAAATCAAAATTTCAATGGTTCATTAAATTTTAAACCGTTTTACTTTTACTCAGATTTAAGCTTTGACTATGTTAGTCAAAAGAAAATATTTAATAATGATACATTAATATATGATCTTCTTAATACTGATTTATTATACAACCCAAACTTAAATGCTGTTTTAAATTTTAAAATAAAAAAAGTGGAAAAATTTGATTATTTCAAAAATTTAAATTTGAAAGTTGTTTTGGGTGATAGAAGAATAATTTTAAACGATCTTGATGTAAGGTGGAATGAGTCAGTGTCTTTAAGATCTAAAGATATTGAATTTATAAATGAAAAAAATGAAAAAAAATTTGTTGGCGAAATAATTTTTGATTTTGATGATGTGGAGAAATTTTTTAGATATTTTCAGATTAAAAGAAATTATAGAAGCGTATTTAATCAAATTAAAGCTGATTTCGTTTATGATTTTAATGAAAACAAAATTTATTTGAATAATTTAGTTATTGATGACAAGTCTAATACAGAGATAAATACTTTTATTGAGGACTATAATAAAAAAGAGAAAAATTTATTTAACAAAGTAACTTTTAGAAATTTTGTTAAAGAATTTTTTAAAATTTATGCTGGATAAATCATTTTCTTTGGATTGACAATTCGATCGTAATCTTTTTCGTTTATAAGTTTTGATTTTATTGCCTCATGTCTCAAAGTTGTTTTATTTTTGAGAGCTAATTTAGCTATTTTAGCTGAGTTGTCATATCCAATAAAAGGTGCAAGTGCGGTCACAAGCATTAAAGAGTTATCCAGGTATTCTTTTATTTTAGATTTATCTGCTCTGATACCTTTAACACAAAAAATTGCGAAGTTTTTAATACTATCTGACAATAAATCAATAGATTGTAATATGTTGTGGGCGATCAAGGGTTTAAATACATTTAATTCAAAATGTCCATGAGAACCAGCCATCGTAATTCCATTGTGGTTTCCAATTACTTTAACACAGACCATAGTAACTGCCTCTGATTGTGTGGGATTTACTTTTCCTGGCATAATAGATGAGCCTGGTTCGTTTGCAGGAAGAATAAGCTCTCCGTATCCTGCTCTTGGGCCAGACCCTAGAAACCTTATATCATTAGCAATTTTCATTAAGCTTACTGCTGTTGTATTTAATGTTCCAGAAAAATTAACTATTTCGTCATGTGCCGCAAGTGCAGCAAATTTATTCTTTGTTGGTTTAAATGGTAATTTAGTAATTTTTTTAATTTCATTAATTATTTTTTTATCAAAGTTTTTTTTACTATTAATTCCAGTTCCAACAGCAGTTCCACCTTGTGCGAGTAAATAAATTTCATTCAATGCAATACTCACTCTATTAATACTCTCTTCAATTTGAGATTGATAACCAGAAAACTCTTGACCTAAGGATAGTGGAGTAGCATCCTGTAGATGCGTTCTTCCAACTTTTATAATATTTTTAAATTCTGAGACTTTTTTTTTAAGTTCTTTATTGAGTAATTTTAATGATGGAAGTAATTTATTTGTTGTTTCAATAGCTATGGCTATATGCATTGCAGTTGGAAAAACATCATTTGTGGATTGAGATTTATTTACATGATCGTTTGGATGAACTGGTTTCTTTGACCCTTTTTTTCCTTTTAAAATCTCTATTGCTCTGTTAGCGATTACTTCATTTACATTCATGTTTGTTTGGGTACCAGATCCTGTTTGCCAAACTTTTAATGGGAAATGATCACTTAGTTTTCCTGAAATAACTTCATTTGATGCAGAGATTATTGCTCTGCAAATTTTAGGTAAAATTTGTTTATCTTTTAAATGAACTTTTGCAGCAGCTTTTTTTATTATAGCAATAGATTTAATCAATATTGGTCGAACTAAAAATTCACCTATGTCAAAATATTTTTTTGACCTTTGTGTTGATGCACCCCAATATTTTTCGTTAGGGACGTTTATTGATCCGATACTGTCAAATTCTTTACGAAATTTCATTGATAGTTTCAAAATATTTATATATTAAAAACTTCATAACTTATAGGAGCAAAATGACAAATTTTGAAAAAGTTGGTACTTTTATGAAAACTTTTGGCCAGGAGGTAAAATTGAGACCATCTTTAAGCACTGATAAAATTAACAAATTAAGACTAAGTCTAATAAAAGAGGAATTGGATGAATTACAAGATGCAATAAATAAAAAAAATATAGTTGAAATTGCTGATGCATTAACCGATATTCTTTATGTTACCTATGGAGCAGGTCATGCGTTTGGAATTAATCTTGATAAGTGTTTTGCTGAGGTCCAAAATTCGAATATGAGTAAATTAGATGAAAATGGAAAACCCATATATAACGAATTAGGCAAAGTAATGAAAGGACCAAATTATTTTAAGCCGAATTTATATAAATTTATAAAATAAGCTTATTATTTATCATATTTCTACATCATAAAAAATATGAGATAAAATTCATTTTTATAATATAATAAATTTTAGTTATTTATTAAAATATGTCTGAAGATAATCATAACCAAATAGGTCATAATCATTTTCCTGAAAAAAATTTAAATAAAAAAGACTTGAAAACAACCAGATTGGGCTTCTTTGTTCATTATAATAAAGAAGGTTATAGGATTGATTATTATAATACCTCATTGTTCAAAAGACTTTTGAGAAAAGGATTGATTAAATTAGGTTTATTTGAATACATAAAAAATTTTAAGAGAAGATTAGTAGTTAAATTTGTATTAAAAGAAAAAGTTAAAAATATAATAAATTCACTTACAAAAAAAAAACTTCCTTTATTTGATATAATTTCAATTGAAACTTTTAGTAAGTGCAATGGTGGCTGTTCATTTTGTCCTGTGAACAGATTTGACGATCCTAGAAAAGATATTTTAATGGACGAGAATTTATTTAAGAAAATAATTCTTAATCTATATGATTTAAATTATAAAGGAATGGTAACATTATCTTTAAACAATGAACCATTTTTGGATAAAAGAATATATAAGTTTGCAGAAATTGTTAGGAGATATTTACCAGATTCCTATATTTCAATACTTTCAAATGGTACTCCTTTAAATGTCGAAAGATTCGAGAAGATCATTAACAATGTAGATGAATTGTTAATTGATAATTATAATGATAATTTGGAATGGCATGAAAATATTCAAAGAATTATGGAGCACATGTCTGATAAAGAAATCTATAAAGATAAAGTAAAATTTAGGATGAGATTAGAAAATGATATTTTGGATACTAGGGCAGGACAAGCTAATAATAGAGGATGGATTAAAACTTTAGATATTTCATGTATATATCCTTTTGTAGCGCTCAACATTCAAGTTAATGGTGATGTTTCGTTATGTTGCAATGACGCTTTAGCAAAAGAAGTCGTTGGGAATATTAAAGATAGAAGTTTAGAGGATGTTTGGTACTCAAAAGAATATTTTGATTATAGAGAAAAAATAAATACTTCAAGAGCGCTTGTTCCTATTTGTGCAGGTTGCGATACTGTTGATATCCCTAGAAGATTGTAAAATATAATTTACAATTAAAGGGGCGTTCTGTTTCTCGTCCCTTGATATAAT
>FUFK010076475.1_pt1 | contig 15585 bp, 14 predicted proteins | sample 1021851 | NCBI WGS metagenome assembly FUFK01 (sample SAMEA51879418, study PRJEB19060) | metagenome | reverse complement strand
GAAAAAAAAGAAATTATGGGTCAAATTGTGGGCTCAATAAAAGGAATTAAAGAAGCATGTGAACAATTAGATACTCCTGTAGTTTCTGGAAATGTATCATTGTATAATGAAACAAATGGAAAAAGTATACTACCTACACCCGTGATTGGAATGGTAGGTATTGTTGATGATATTGAAAAAATTATCTNNATGNATGCCAAAAATAATGAAACNTTATTNATNNTNGGCCAAGATGAAAANAANTNTGATGGTTTTCTNCAATCAAGTTTATANCAAGAAATTTTTTGTGATGANTTTTTAGGACAAGTNCCACCNATNNATTTAAAAAAAGAAAAACANNTTCATGATTTTNTAATGAAGCTGAATGATAATGAAATTATTAACTCTGCTCATGACATTTCTGATGGTGGATTATTGCCTTGCATGATTGAAATGCTATTATTTAATAAATTGGGTATTGATATAAATTTGCCTCCTAGAATACAAAACCCAAACGAAGAAAATCTTTTATTTTTACATGGCTGGTTATTTGGGGAAGATCAAAGCAGAATAATAATTTCAACAAATAAACCTGATAAGTTAATGGAGTTTTCAAAATCTGAAAATATTAAAATATATTGCATTGGAAAAACCAATAATACAGGTGTTGTTGAAATACCAAAATATGATAGCATATGTATAAATAAGTGCTTAGATTTATACGACAATACTATCCCAAATTTATTTTCTTAGAGGTGAANTTATGCCAATGCAAGCAAATGAAATAAAAGATTTAATTTTAGAAACGTTTCCTGATGCTAAGATTAAAATTGATGATCTTAGAGGTGATGGNGATCATTATGCAGCTTATATNGAAACTAGCTCATTTAAAGGTCTTTCAAAAGTTAAACAACATCAAATGGTTTACAANGCTCTTAAAGGTAAAATGGGGTATGATCTTCATGCATTAGCTTTAAATACATCTGAACCCAAATAAATAATGGAGAATTAAAATGGAAAATTCTGTAAAAGAAAAAATTGAAAATCTTATAAACGAAAGTGAAGTAATGCTTTTTATGAAAGGAACTCCTGAAATGCCACAGTGTGGATTTTCTGCAGCAGTTGTAGGCGTTTTAAATCATTTAGGAGTTAATTATAAAACCAGCAATGTTTTNCAAGATGAAGAAATCAGAGAAGGCATTAAAGAATATTCTGATTGGCCAACTATACCTCAACTTTATGTAAAAAATGAATTTGTTGGAGGTTGTGATATAATTAGAGAAATGCATGAAAATGGAGAGTTAACNAGTTTTTTTGAAGAAAAAAANATTAAAACTAATTAACCTTAACTATTGATTTAATCTTATTAAATTTTTAAGCTGTTATAAACATAATTGGAGAATAAAAAACATGTCTGAAGTTAAATTCATATCCCCTGAAACAATTGAACAAGCTGTAGATGCATATTCTAAATCGAGTAAAGAAGGAAAAACTAAAATTTTAGCAGGAGGNACTGACCTTTTGGTTCAAATTCGGTCTGGGATATCTCAACCTGATACAATAATTGATATTAAAAATATAAAAGAGTTAAAAGAGATAAGTAATGATAATGGATCATATACAATTGGTGCCGCGGTTGCAGGTGCAGTTTTAGATGAAGAAGAAGATTTNGGTAACAATTGGCCAGGAGTTCTTGAAGCCCTAAGATTAATTGGCTCTGAGCAAATACAAGGTAGAGCTTCATTAGGTGGTAATCTTTGTAATGCCTCACCTGCTGGAGATAGTGTGCCAGCATTAATAGCATCTGGTGCTACTGTAAAGATACAGGGTCCTGAAGGCNAAAGAAACATGCCTATTGAAAGTTTTCATGTAGGTCCAGGAAAAACTAATTTAAAGAATGGTGAAATTGTTGTTAACTTTCAATTTCCAAAAAAACAAAAACATTCAGGCGATGCTTACCTTCGAATGATACCAAGAACTGAAATGGATATAGCTGTCGTTGGTTGCGCTGTGAATGTTACAATTGAAAATGATAAATGTGTTGATGCAAGAGTCGCTCTNGGNGCAGTTGCTCCTACAGCATTGTTAGTTGAAGATGCTTCNAAAGCCCTAATTGGNTCNAATTTTGAAAAAGAAGNTGTAGAAAAAGCAGCTTTAGCATGTGAAGCAGCTTGTAATCCTATCGACGATAAAAGAGGAACAATAAGTTATAGAAAAAAAGTTTCAAAAGTATTATTCAAAAGAGCTTTAGAAAAAGCAATTGAACGAGCAAAAAGAGGATAAATAAATGGCTAAAATACAAGTTAAAACAAAAATAAATGGTGAAGAGACAGAATTTTTATGCCAGCCATATGATACAGTTCTTGACGTGCTAAGAAGAGATTTAAACATGACTGGAACTAAAGAAGTCTGCAGTACTGGAGACTGCGGTGCATGCAGCATCACTATGGATGGAAGACTGGTATGTTCCTGTTTAGTATTGGCTGCAGAAACAGAAGATAAAAACATTGAAACTATCGAAGGAATGGCAAAAAATGGCAAGTTTAATGTTTTACAAAAAACCTTTNTAGAACATGCTGCNCTTCAATNTGGAATATGCACNCCTGGAATGTTAGTTGCCGCAAAATCTCTNCTTGAGAAAAATACAAATCCTACAGAGACTGAAATTCGTTATTGGTTAGCTGGGAATCTTTGTAGATGTACAGGTTATGATAAAATTGTAAAAGCAGTTCAAGCAGCAGCTGAAGAAATTAGGGAGAATGCATAATGAATGAAATGGATAACAAATGGATTGGNAAAAATACAATTNGGCCAGATGGAGCNGATAAAGTAACTGGAAGAGCTGAATATGGTGCAGATACTATTATGCCAGGCATGATATGGGGAAAAGTATTAAGAAGCCCTTATCCTCATGCCACAATTAAATCAATTAATACAAAGAAAGCTGAAGAGTTAGATGGTGTTTTTTCGGTTGCAACATCAGCTGACTGTGTTGATTTCCCTGTTGATACTCCAGTAATATTAGGAATTCAAGATATAAGATGGATGGCAAGAAACGTTTTGGCAAAAGAAAAAGTACTTTTTCATGGTCATCCAATTGCTGCTGTAGCTGCAAGGACAGAAGAAATAGCAGAAAAAGCATGTGAATTGATAGAAGTTGATTATGATGTTCATCCTTGGGCTATCGAGATAGACGATGCTATCAAGCCTGATGCTCCAATTTTACATGATTTTATTAAATTTGATGGAAAGCCTTCAAATATTGCGGGAACATTAGAACATAAAAAAGGAAATATTGAAGAAGGTTTTAAAGATGCTGATATTATAATCGAAAAAGANTTTGAAACAGCTGCTGTACATCAAGGTTATTTAGAAACACACGCCTGTTTGGTAAGTGTATCTCCTGACGATAGAACCACTATATGGAGTTCAAGCCAAGGTCAATTNATGGTTAGNGCAATGACATCATTCATTACAGGNATTCCTCAAAGTAGCATAAGAGCTATTCCCGCAGAGATTGGTGGAGGATTTGGNGGAAAGACGATAGTATATCTTGAGCCAGTTGCTACAATTTTATCAAAAAAGTCAGGTAGACCTGTAAAAATGGTTATGACTAGAGAAGAAGTTATGAGAGCNAGTGGNCCAACATCNGGTTCNAAAAGTAAGGTTAAAATTGGTGCCAAAAATAATGGTAAAATTACAGCTGCTCAAGGAACTTTTTATCTTCAAGCTGGTGCATTTCCTGGCGCACCAATAAGAGGTGCAGCAGGATGCTGTTTAGCACCGTATGACATACCAAATGCACATACCTTTGGTTACGATGTTGTTTCAAATCGATCAAAAGTAGCTGCCTATAGAGCACCAGGNGCACCTATAGGTGCATATGCTGTTGAATGTGTATTAGATGAGGTTGCAGAAGCTCTTAAGATGTGTCCTTTAGAATTTAGATTAAAAAATGCTGCCAAAGAAGGTACTAAAGCCGTTCATGGACCAACTTATCCTGTAATGGGTTATGTTGAAACATTAGAAGCTTGTTTATCACATCCACACTACAAAGCTCCATTAAAAAAACTTCAAGGAAGAGGTTATGCNAGTGGTTTTTGGTTTAATGCTGGTGGCGAATCAAGTGCTCAGGTTAACATAACAGAAGATGGTAATGTTGTAGTAACAACTGGACATCCAGATATTGGTGGTTCTAGAGCATCGATTGCAAATATTACAGCTGAACTTCTAGGCATTGACGTTAATAGAGTATCTGTATTGATTGGTGATACAGCTACAATTGGTTTCAGTAATTTAACAGGTGGAAGTCGTGTATTATTTGCTTCAGCATTAGTAGTTACAGAATCAACAAATCAGGTAATTGATATACTTAAAGATAGAGCATCAAAAATCTGGAATATCGACAAAGAAGCTATTGAATGGGAAAATGGTGAAGCTCGTCCTGCTGGTGATAATGCTGGCAAATTCAAACCATTGTCTCTTGTTGAGCTTGCTGAACAAGCTACACCAACAGGTGGACCTATAGGAGCTGGGCATCAAGTTAACACAGTTGGAGCAGAAGGTGGTTTTGCTACACACATATGCGATGTAGAGGTAGATATAGAGCTCGGCATAGCTAGAGTTATAAGATACACAGCNGCACAAGATGTAGGAAAAGCTATACATCCTGCTTATGTTGAAGGGCAACTTCAAGGTGGAGTTGTTCAAGGAATTGGTTGGGCATTAAATGAAGAGTATATATATAACAAAGAAGGCAAATTAGATAATCCTGGCTTTTTAGATTATAGAATACCTGTTTGTTCTGATCTTCCTATGATAGATACAATACTTGTAGAAGTGCCAAATCCACAGCACCCTCAAGGGGTTAGAGGCGTGGGAGAAGTGCCAATTGTTCCACCATTATCTGCTATTGCAAATGCTATTTACAATGCAATAGGAACAAGGTTTTATANTTTACCTATGTCTCCACCAAAAGTNCTAGAAAAAATTAGCGATTAAATATNAAAAAAAACCCGCTATCAAAAGCGGGCTTTTTTTTAAATTAAATTAATTATTATCTAGAGTAATACTCAATAACTAAATTTGTTTCCATTTGGACTGGGTATGGAATTTCATCAGGTGCAGGTATTCTCAAAATTCCACCAGAAAATTTAGAATGATCAATTTCAATATAATCTGGAACATCACGTTCAGGTGTTTCTATCGCTTGCAATACGTAAGGTATTGTTTTGGCCTTTTCATTTAAAGATATAACATCACCAACTTTAATCATTCTAGAAGGTATGTTACATCTTTTGTCATTAACGTTAACATGCCCATGATTAATTAATTGCCTACAAGCNAAAACAGTTGGAGCTANTTTCATTCTATAGATAATTGCATCCAATCTACATTCTAACAAACCAACAAGATTAGCGCCAGTATCACCTTTGCGTCTTACTGCTTCTACATAATATTTTTTAAATTGTTTTTCACCAATATTTCCATAATAACCTTTTAACTTTTGTTTAGCCATTAACTGTACACCAAAGTCAGTAGGTTTTTTTCTTCTTTGTCCATGTTGACCAGGAGCATAATCTCTCATATTCAAAGGAGATTTGGGACGACCCCATAAATTAACGCCAAGACGTCTATCAATTTTATGTTTTGAACTTAAACGTTTGTGATCAGATTTAGCCATANNTTTCCTATATTTTTNCTTAAAATAACGTTTGAATCATTAATGTCAAGCTTGTTTATTGTATTCATACAAAGATTTTATTATACCATTTAAAGTTTTTATTTCTTGAGACGATAATTCAGCCCTATTAAATAAAACTTTAATATTTTCCATAATTGATTTTTTCATAAAATCTGAATGGAAAAAACCTGAATTATTTAATTTTTCACATAAATTTTTATAAAAATAATCCATATCTTTTATTGTAGGAGATGTATTTAGAGAAATTTTTGAATTTTGATCTAAGATTAAATCATTAAAAAATTTAAAGAATTCCCAACATATTAATGAAACTGCATGAGATATATTTAATGAAGAAAAATCTGAATTAGATGGTATGTAAATCAATTGATTTGCAGTAATTAAATCTTCGTTTGATAACCCTGAACTTTCACAACCAAATAAAATACCAAATTTAAAATCATTTCTAGAAAACTCAGTTTTATTTAAAGAAGAAACTGTATTGACTAAATTCAAAGTTTTAATATTTAAGTCTCTTTTTCTTGCAGAGGATGCAAATAAATAATTTAAATCATTACAAGCTTCAGAAACGTTATCAAACACTTTAGTATTTGTTATAACATCGTCAGCTCCAGCTGCAGTTGATATTACATCTTGATTTGGCCAACCATCTCTTGGATTTACAATCCTTAAATTTTTAAAATTTAGATTTTTCATTACTCTTGCTACAGAACCAATGTTTTGACCTAATTGTGGCTTAACCAATATTATAAAAACATTATTCATATAAATTATTTATATCGCCAATCTGTACCATTTGCATTGTCTTCTAAAACTATTCCTTCATCATCTAAAGATTTTCTTATTTTATCTGCTAATTCAAAATCTTTTTTGGTTTTAGCATTTGCTCTTTTTTCAATAAGTTCTAAAATTTGTCTTTTTGTTAGCTTNTTANTTGATAAATNATCTTGATTAAATGAATTTGTTTTAAACCAATTTTCTGAAGTGTTTTCAAGCAATCCTAAAATTGGTGATGAATTTTTTAAAAGCTGTGCAGCCTCAATACTTCCCTTGTTAGCTTGTTCAGACAAATAATGTAATCTAGAAAAAACTTTAGGAGTATTAACGTCATCTTCTAAATTAGTTAATATTTCATTATCAGGGTCACCATTTACAGATAAATCTTCAACTGATCTATACAAACTTGATAATGAAGTATTTGCTTCTAAAAGAGAATTATTTGAGAAATTTAATGGCGCTCTATAGTGTGATTGTAACAAAAAATATCTTATAGTTTCACCCTTAAATTTATTAAGAAGTTCTGATATACTTACAAAGTTCTTTAAAGACTTAGACATCTTAACATTATCAATATTTACATAACCATTATGCATCCAGTAATTTGCTAGAGAATTAGAGTTATTTGCACATNTAGATTGGGCAATTTCATTTTCATGATGAGGGAAAATTAAATCCGCGCCACCTCCATGAATATCAAATTGAACTCCTAGATATTTTTTACTCATCGCAGAACATTCAATATGCCAGCCTGGCCTGCCCCTTCCCCATGGACTTTCCCATCCTGGTATNTTTTGCTCTGAAGGTTTCCAAAGAACGAAATCTCCAGGATTAATTTTATAATCAGCGATCTCTACTCTCGAACCAGAAATCATTTCATCTAATGTTCTATTAGACAAACTTCCATATTCTGGAAATTTTTTAATATTAAATAAAACATGCCCTTTTGATAAATAAGCAAATTCATTTAAAATTAGATTTTCTATCATTTTAATCATTTCTGAAATATGTTCAGTTGCTCTGGGTTCATAATCTGGATATAAATTATTTAATGATNTACAATCTTTTTGGAAATCATTAATAGTTTTATCAGTAAGATCTTTTAAGGTAATTTTTTCAGATATCAAACGATCATTTATCTTGTCATCAACATCTGTAATATTTCTTACATAAGTCACTTTTGGATACTTATACCTTAATAATCTTACAAATGTATCAAAAACAACCAAAGGTCTGGCGTTTCCTATATGTATTTTATCATATACAGTTGGACCACATACATAAATTTTAATATGTGATTTATTTATAGGGATAAAATCTTCAATTTTTTTAGATAATGTATTATAAATCTTTAGCATATTTAATTATCTGTCTTAAGCCTTTGAAAAATTTTTTCTTTTCCTAAAAAAATTATTAAACTTGATAACTCAGGACCTGATGATTTACCTGTTAAAAATGCTCTAATATTTTTAATAATATTAATTTTTTTATCATTAACTTTTAGTGTTATATTTTCTAACCACTTAGACCATGTTAGATGATCAATTGGCTGATCTGGAAAACAATTCAAATAGAAATTTTTTGTTTCAAAATTATTATTTTTATCAATGTAAAAGTTACCATAAAGGATATCTAACCACTCATGAATTTGATCAATTGAAGAAACATTAGTTTTAATAAAATCCCAAAACTCTTCTGTGAAATAAGCTTTATTCTCAGTTATTCTCTCTTTTATGGTATTAAAATTAATTAATTGAAAAAATTTAATATTAAAATTTTTTAAAAATTCATGATCAAACTTTGTAGGTGCTTTATTAAATGAATTGATATCAAATTCATTAATAAGCTGATTTATAGAATTATGTAATTCAACATTTTGAGAGGAACCAATTTTAGCTAAATAACTCGTTAAAGCTTGAGGTTCTATATTTTGTTTTTTTAATTCATCAATAGACAGACTTCCTATTCTCTTAGATAATCCTCCTCCATCAATATCAGTCATTAATGATAAATGTCCCATTTGAGGAATTTGTGAGTTTAAAGCTTTAAAAATCTGAATTTGCACTGCTGAATTTGTAACATGGTCTTCTCCACGAATTATATGAGTAATTTTAAAATCACTGTCATCTATTACAGACGCTAAAGTATAAATAAATCTACCATCTTCTCTAACAATAATCGGATCAGAAACAGATGATGTGTCTAATACACATTCACCACGAACTAAATCATTCCAAATAATTTTTTCACTTTTCAAAAAAAATCTATAATGAGGTTTTTTTCCATTTGATATTTTTTCTTCTATCTCTTTATCCGTTAAATTTAATGATTTTCTGTCATAAATTGGAGGTTTTCCAGATGACAATTGAGCTTTTCTTTTAAGGTTCAATTCTTCAGGATCTTCAAAACATGGATAAACTAATTGTTTACTTATTAACAAATCTAAAACTTCTTTATATTTATTAATTCTTTGACTTTGTTTAACTTCACTATCCCAATTCATACCTGCCCAAACAAGATCTTTTTTTATTTGCTCTTCATAAATCAAATTAGATCTCTCGATATCAGTATCGTCAATTCTCAACATAAAATGGCCTGATAATTTTTTTGCCAATAGATAATTTATCAATGCGGTTCTAAAATTTCCAACATGTAAATTACCAGTCGGACTAGGGGCAAATCGTAGCTTATTCATTATATTTTCCAAAAAATTTATCTGTTAAAATTTAATAAACTCTGGGTACGTTTATGTAAAGTTAATTAATTCCAATTTGAAAATCCACTAGTTAATGGAAACCTTCTATCTCTGCCAAAAGCTTTATCTGTAACTTTAGGACCAGGAGCTGACTGAAAACGTTTATATTCAGCAATAGATAANAATCNAGAAACNTTTTTNACTTCNGNTTCATTGAAACCTTTACTNANAATATTTTGAACNGATAATTCTTTTTCAACTAAGCTTNTCAAAATTTCGTCNAAAATATTATAATCTGGNAANCTATCAGTATCTTTTTGATTATCTCTTAACTCAGCNGTAGGTGGTTTATTAATGATATTATCTGGCATCACTTTTGAGTTTGGGCCTAAAAAAAATGAAGAGTGGTTATTATTTCTCCATTTACATAATTCAAACACATCTGTTTTCCAAACATCTTTTATTGGAGCATAACCTCCACACATATCTCCATACAATGTTGCATATCCAACCGCGTACTCTGACTTATTACCAGTTGCTAACAACATATATCCAAATCGATTAGATAGAGCCATTAATAATAAACCTCTCAATCTTGATTGAATATTTTCCTCTGTAATACCTATTTTAAAATCTGGACCTTTAAAATCTAAAAGTGTTTTATCAACAATTTTCATGCTGTCTTCAATGTTTAATTCATTATATTCTACATCAAGAAAATTTAGAGCTTCCTTAGCATCATTTAAACTTTCATTACTTGTATAAGGGCTAGGCATCATCACGGCATGAACATTTTGAGGGCCAAGAGCATCAACAGCAAGGGATGATACTAAAGCAGAATCTATTCCTCCAGACATTCCTAAAATAACTCCAGGAAATTTATTGTTTTTTACATAATCTCTTAAACCTAAAACAAGCGCTTTATACAAACTTTCATATTTAGTTGAAGATTTAATTATATCTCCTTTTCCAATCCATTTTTTATCTTTTCTAAAATTGATTATAGAAATATCATGTTCAAATGATTTACAGTTCAAAAATATTGAGCCATCATCATTTAAAGCAAAAGAGTTACCATCAAAAACTAGTTCGTCCTGACCTCCATATCGATTCAGATAAACTAAAGGAAGCTCATTTTCTCTAATTCTAGATATAACAACTGATAATCTTTCATTATATTTGCTCAAAGTAAATGGAGACGCATTTATTGAAACTATAATCTCTGCTCCCGATTCTGCCAGGCACTCAATAACATTTTCTCTCCAAATATCTTCACAAATTGGAATTCCAATTCTTACTCCTTTAATATTAACTGGNCCAGATAAATTTCCAGGGGTGAATATACGTTGTTCGTCAAAAACCCCAGAATTTGGTAATTCATATTTATCTCTAAATGTAGAAATTTCTCCATTTTCAATNACAAATACTGAGTTTCTAATAGTATTTTTTTCTTTTCTNGGAGCNCCAACAATTATNGATGATTTACAATCTTTTGTNGCTTTAGCAAGNTTTTCTAANCCTTTATCTACTAAATCTAAAAAATCTTCTCTCAGAACCAAATCATCAATTGGGTAACCAGAAATATAAAGCTCTGGTGCTACTAATATATCAACACTATCATCTAANTTTGACCTTACAGAAATTAATTTATCAANATTACCAATTACATCTCCAACCAAAGGATTTAGTTGCGCTAATGCAATTTTTAGATTTGTCNCCATAGTTTATATATAGTTATAAATTCTACTTCTTAAATAGAAATTCTCTTCCTAATTTAACCATTGATTTTCCACCATAGGAAACAATATCTGCTGTAGCATATGTTTCGGACCATTTACTTGGTAAATATGACCCGGTACCTATAGTATCAACTGGTACATTTGCAAAAGAAAAAACTTTACATTTTTCAGGGCCAAATCCACTACTTGCAACAATTTTTACTTTTTGAAAATTAGCATCATTTAAAATTTCTCTTAATCTCCAAACTGAAGCAGCTGATACTCCTGTACCTATTAAATATCTTAACTCTTGTTCTGTTCGATAACCTCTTATTGAATCAGGGGCATTTCTCTCTAATACATTATATGAGCCAGCTACGTCTAGACCTTCTAAATATCTACTGCCATGAGTATCTAAACGAAGTGATAACTTTCCCTCTTTTGCAAGATTTTTAAAATATCTAGCTACTGATAATCCATCCGTAATTTCTTTTCCGAAATAGTCAATTAATACAGTTAATGGTTCATTTGGAAATGTTTCATGATACATTTTTGCAGCTTCAAGGGTTGTGCCAGCATACCCGACCAAAGCATGAGGCATTGTTCCCAAGCCACTTTTTTTATCAAATAAAGATGCTGTCCTATCTGTAGCACACCCAATAAATCCAACAACATCCTTTTCTTTTTTAGCAGATTCTGAGCCAACAAAAGCACCATAAGCCATTAAATCAGCCATATCAGTTCCTGCACAATGCCTTGCATCCATTGCAAGAAAAGAAGCATAGGGTAGAGAACTTACCATTGATTTTGCATTATAAGCAGCAACACATGTTGCTCCAATCTTTTGTAATAAAGCTGTTTCTAAATCAACAAGATTAAAAAAAGAACCAGATATATATGCTAGAGGTTCACCAGCACCAACATACTCTCCTTCTTCAAAAAATCTCTTAACATTAATTTTACAATTTCTATCTTTTAAAATATTATCTAGCCATTTTAAGGCAGGGTTAAGAGCTGACAACACTGGCCTTCTCATAAAAATTGCATATGTCACTTCAGTATCACCAAATTTTGACACAATAGATTTACTTTTCGTAAAATAACTATCAGTAATTGATGGTAGATCTTCTATATTAGGCCTTGAATTTTCAAATATATCTTTTGAAGTTTTTATTTTATTCCTATTAACCATATTAATAAAATTTTTAGCTTAATTACTTTTCCTTTTATTAACTAACAATTCAGCTAAAAGAAAGGCTAATTCAAGTGATTGATTTGCATTTAGTCTAGGGTCACAATGAGTATGATATCTATCACTTAAATTGTCTTCTTTAACATTATATATTCCACCAACACACTCAGTAACATTTTGACCAGTCATTTCGAAGTGAACCCCACCAGGAATGGTGCTATTATCGAAATGAACTTCAAAAAAACCTTTAACCTCTTCCATTATATCATCAACTTTTCTTGTTTTATAACCATTGGATGCCTTAATTGTGTTACCATGCATTGGGTCACAACACCATCCAACTGCTAATCCAGATTTTTTAATAGCTTTGACAAGTGGAGATAACTTTTCTCTTACCTGAGAAGCCCCCATTCTTGCAATCAAAGTTAATCTTCCAAATGAATTTGTTGGATTTAGAGTTTCCACTAGTTTTAAAAGTTCATCTGGATCAGTTGAAGGTCCACATTTTAAGCCAATAGGATTTGCTATTCCTTTCATATATTCTACATGAGCACCATCTAAATCTCTTGTCCTATCACCAATCCACAACATATGCGCTGAAGTTGCAAACCACCCCTTTTCTTCTGTTATAGTATCTTTTCTAGTAAGAGCTTCTTCATAATTCAGTAATAAACCCTCATGTGAAGTGTAAAACTCAGTTTCTCTTAACTGCAATGTATTACTTGGAGTTATTCCACAAGCTTTCATAAAAGTTAAAGCTTCTGATATTTTTTCAGCTATTTCAATATATCGATTGACTTCATCTGTTCCTTTAACAAATTCTAAATTCCACTCTTGAATTTTATTCAAATCTGCCATTCCTCCACTTGCAAATGCTCGCAACAAATTCAGTGTAGAGGCTGACTTATCATATGCCATTAAAAGTCTATTTGGATCAGGNTTTCTACCTTCTTTTGTAAAGGCCATATCATTGATCATGTCGCCTTTATAACTTGGAAGTTCAATGCCATCAATTACTTCGGTTGGAGATGATCTTGGCTTAGAGTATTGACCAGCAAACCTTCCAATTTTAATGACGGGTAATGAAGAGCCATAAGTAAGTACAGCTGCCATTTGAAGTATAACTTTAAAACTATCTCTAATATTATTTGCATTATGTTCTAAAAAAGATTCAGCACAATCACCACCTTGTAATAAAAATGCTTTACCCTCCGCAACAGATGCTAATCTTCTTCGAAGTCTTCTAACTTCTTCTGCAAATACTAAAGGAGGTCTCAGTGAGAGTTCATCCTCAACATTTTTAAGTTCATTACCATCATTATATGTTGGCACTTGTTTTATTGGATAATTTTGCCAAGAATCAATAGTCCATTTCATATCNATACCTTTTNAATNAGATTATAATAAAAATAATTTTTATCAATGTTAATAANTTTTATTTCATTGTAACAAATTCTTCAGCTGCGGTTGGATGTATCCCAATAGTNGCATCAAAATCTGATTTTTTTGCTCCTGCNTTNATAGATACTGCNATACCTTGAATAATTTCNGGAGAATAGTCTCCAAGCATATGAGCACCTAAAACTTTGTCATTTTCATCAACAACAAGTTTCATTAGAGTTTTCTCTTGTTTACCAGTTATTGTATTTTTCAAAGGATTAAATTCAGANACAAATTCTTTTGCCTTTATATTTAATGTTTTCGCATCTTCAAGAGTTAAACCAACAACTGATACTGGTGGCTGAGAAAATACAGCGCTTGGAACATTNTCGTATGAAATAAATCTATTTTTATTTCCAAACTCTCTATCAGAAAATGCGTGACCTTCAGCAATTGCTACTGGGGTTAAATTTATTCTATCTGTAACATCACCAATAGCATAAATGGATTCAATNTTAGTCTGATTAAATTCATTCACAATTATATTGCCTTGTTTGCCAGTTTTTAAACCTATTTCATTTAATCCTAACGTTTCTATATTTGGAATACGTCCAGTAGCGCCCATAACTTTATCACTTAAAATTTTTTTCCCATTAGAAAGATGAGNTATGAATTGATCACTTCNTTCTATTTTTTCAATTGTGGTTTTAGAGAAAACTTTTATTCCTCTATTTTCTATTTGTTCGGTAAGTTTCTTTCTTATATCTAAATCAAAACCCCTTAAAACAAAGTCAGACCTAAAAACTAAGTTTGTTTCAACACCAAAACCGTTAAAAATACCTGCAAATTCTACAGCTATATAACCAGATCCATAAATTAAAATTGATTTTGGTAACTCTTTTAAATCTAATGCTTCATCAGAATTAATCATATTCAAATTACCATCAAANTNAGGAAAACTTGATTTNCCACCCACNGCTATCATNATTTTTTTTNCAGAAATTTTACGTTCTTTTGAACTTTCATTTTTTACTAAAACTTCATGAGCAGATAAAANNTTTCCCCATCCTGGTATTAAATCGCATCCAGANTTGATNATTAANTTTTTATAAATTTCATGAAGTCGATCTAACTCTTTATTTTTTTTTGAAATCAAATCTTTCCAATTTGATTTAAAACTACTAGTTTCCCAACCATAACCAATAGCATCTTCAACTTGATGAGAAAATTCAGANCCATANATTAGNAATTTTTTAGGTACACAACCACGTAAAACACATGTGCCACCTGGTCTATCTCCTTCNATTACAGCAGTTTTGGCACCATATCCAGCAGCTATTCTTGCCGTTCTTGTTCCNCCTGAACCTGCCCCAATTACAATCAAATCATAGTCAAAATTATTCATATTGTATTTTTATAAGCGAAAATTAAGATAATTAAATATTTTTTTAAATCATATTATATTTTACGATAATTTATATTATAGTTCATGTATGTCAAAAGATTTAGAAAATATATTAGTAGTCTCAATTGAACAAGCTGTTGCAGCTCCATACTTATCTAGCAGACTAGCAGATGCTGGAGCAAGAGTAATAAAAGTTGAGAGACATGAAGGAGACTTTGCAAGAAAATATGATGATTTTGTTAATGGAGATAGTGCCTATTTTGTTTGGCTAAACCGAGGAAAAGAGTCAATAGCTTTAAATTTAAAAGATAAAAATGATCTTCAGGTTTTAAAAAATATTATAAAGAAATCTGATATTTTAATTCAGAATTTAGCTCCTGGTGCATTTGAAAGATTAGGACTTAATTTAAAAGAATTAAGAGACAAACATCCTAAATTAATTACTTGCTCTATCACTGGTTTTGGTGAAAAAGGTCCATATATGAAGCAAAAAGCATATGATATGCTCATTCAAGCTGAAACTGGACTTACAGATTTAACAGGCGTCCCTGAAAATGAAATTGAAAAAGGAAGATCAAGAGTTGGTGTGTCAGTATGTGATATTTCTGCTGGAATGACAGCTTTAAATGCAGTTTTGCAAGCTTTAATAGGTAGACAAAAAACGGAGCACGCGAGAAGACGCAAAAATAGCTAACATACAAAACATGGTTTGGAGCCAAAATGGCTCCCAAAATC
>FUFK010077920.1_pt1 | contig 15586 bp, 10 predicted proteins | sample 1021851 | NCBI WGS metagenome assembly FUFK01 (sample SAMEA51879418, study PRJEB19060) | metagenome | reverse complement strand
TAAAGGTCATGAAATCAATAGTAATTTTTGGAGGCGCAGGTTTTGTAGGTAAACATCTAATAAGACGTCTTACTAAAAATGGCCATAAAATCATTGTTCCATATCAAAGATCTGTACAAGAAGCTAAAATCCGACTTTTAGGTGTAACAGGACAGGTAATTCCATTTCGTTATTCTTCATTAGAAGACAAAAGGCTTAAATCTGTTTTAAATAATGCAGATGTATGCATTAATTTGAAAACTACATACGATCAAAAGAAAGGTGATTTTAATAATACAATATATAAGTTTAATCAGAAACTTATTAGAATTTTAAAATCTAGTAAGGNATTNAAACAATTCATTCTTTTTTCTGGTCTTGGTGTAGATATTGATAAAAATTCANCAAGAAGNAATNCAGTGCATAAATCTGAAAAGGANGCTTNTAAACAACTAGATAATGTAATCATTATTAGGCCTGGTGTTATTATAGGTGGTGGTGATATTTTCATGAAAAGACTTTTACCAATATTTAAAGCTTCATTTTTTGTCCCACTTTTTGGCGATGGTTCAACAAAATTCCAACCCGTATTTATTGACGATGTATCTCTAGCTGTTGATGAAATAATTAATTCCAAGATTAAAGGGAAAAATATTTACGAACTTGCTGGTCCTAGGATTTATTCTTACAAAGAATTTTTTAATCATATTTCTAATTTTTTNAACAAAACTCGAGTTTTAGTTCCTGTTCCTATGGCATTTATGAAACCTATGATAAATATTGCTGAAAAAACTCCAATTTCTCCTCTTACCTCAGAACAGTTAATATTATTTGAAAAGGATAATATTCTCGTAAATGTCGATAAATCGTTCCAAAATCTTGATATTAATCCACAGGATACACTACAAATACTTAAAAATATTGTTGTAAATTAAGGGTTTTCTAAGTTTTAGTACATAAGTGGTACTATTATTACAAAATTATTGTTTCTTTTTTTATCTTGAATGTGTATTTGGTTCGATCTAGATAAAATAGTAAACAAATGATAACTAAATGCTAAAATTTACAAAAATAAACAAGGAAAATCCTAGTAAAATATCTGCCAAAGAGAGGGTTAAATCATTTGATGAAATTTACGCTAAATATGCNTCACAAAAGGCAGAAGAACAAGCTTCCAGATGTTCTCAATGNGGTGTTCCTTTCTGCCAAGTTCATTGTCCTTTACACAATAATATTCCAGATTGGTTAAAACTAACTGCTGAGGATAGAATGCAGGAGGCATTTGAAATTTCCAGCTCTACAAATAACATGCCTGAAATTTGTGGTCGTATATGTCCNCAAGATCGTTTGTGTGAAGGTAACTGTGTAATTGAACAATCTGGCCACGGTACTGTTACTATNGGATCGATAGAAAAATATATTACNGATAAAGCTTGGGAAGAAGGTTGGGTTAAAAATATAGAACCAGTTGAAGAAAGAAATCAAAGTGTTGGAATTATCGGTTCTGGTCCTGCTGGATTAGCTGCAGCAGAAGAACTTCGTAAAAAAGGATTTCAAGTTACAATATATGATCGCTACGATAGACCAGGAGGTCTTTTAATTTATGGTATCCCAAATTTTAAACTAGAAAAAGATATTGTTATAAGAAGAACAAATCGACTTAAAGAAAGTGGAATTAAGTTTGAATTAAACTGCGATATTGGCAAAGACATTACTTTTGAAGATATTAAAATTAAGCATGATGCAGTTCTTATAGCAACCGGGGTTTACAAATTTAGAGAAATCAATCTAAATACATCNAATTTTAATAATGTTGTACCAGCTTTAGATTTCCTAATAGCGAGTAACAAGACTGGTTTAAAAGATAAAGTTGAAGATTTCACAAATGGAAGATTAAACGCAAATGGAAAAAATGTAGTTGTCATTGGTGGNGGTGATACCGCTATGGATTGCGTTAGAACGGCTGTAAGACAAGGAGCAAAATCTGTTAAGTGTCTTTACAGACGTGATAAGACAAACATGCCTGGTTCGCAAAGAGAAGTTCAAAATGCAATAGAAGAGGGCGTCGATTTTCAATGGTTGACTTTACCAACTNAATATTCGGGAAACGGGTCATTGAAAAATGTCAGAACCGTTTTAATGCAACTTGGAGAACCAGATGAGTCAGGTAGAAGGAAGCCAGAGCCAAAAGAAGGTACGGAAAAAGANCTAGATGTTGATTTAGCTATAGAAGCTTTGGGTTTTGAACCTGAANATTTACCNAAGCTTTTTGATNATAANNACCTGACAGTTACAAGATGGGGTACANTAAAAATTAATTATAAAAATATGATGACATCAATTGATGGAGTATTTGCTGCTGGAGATATTGTTCGCGGTGCAAGTTTAGTTGTTTGGGGAATCAAAGATGGTCGTGATGCAGCAAAAAATATTAATGAATATTTAGAAAATAATTTTTCTGATCAAAATAATATTAATAAGAAAGCAGTAAATGCCTAATCACTTTATTGAAAAGTATAAAAAGGATAAAAAATTCTTAGAAGAAAATCATGTTTATAATGAACAAGATGAACATTCATCATGTGGTGTTGGATTAATAGCATCTTTAGATGGATCTGAGACAAGAGAAATAGTCGAGTTAGGAGTTCAAGCTTTAAGAGTTTTGTATCACCGGGGAGCAGTTGATGCTGATGGTAAAACAGGTGATGGCGCAGGAATACAGTTATCCATACCAAAGAATTTTTTTACTCAACAAATAGAAAGNACTGGTCATACTCCTAATGATCTACCTTTCGGGGTTGGCATGATTTTTTTACCACGTACAGATTTTGCCGCTCAAGAAAACGCTCGTACTATTGTTGAATCTGAAATAATCAAAGAAGGTTTGAAAATATATGGTTGGAGACACGTTCCAATTAATTCATCGATTATTGGTGATAAAGCAAAAGCAACAAGGCCTGAAATAGAACAAATACTAATTTGTAATGAAGAACTAGAAGATGAAAAGCAATTTGATAATAAACTTTATATAATTAGAAAAAGAATAGAAAAAGAAATTAGAAATCAAAATATTTCAGACTTTTATATTTGCTCACTATCTTGTCAGTCTATTGTTTATAAAGGTATGTTTTTAGCAGAACAGCTTTCCAATTTTTATCCAGACATCCAAAATGAGAATTTTATTTCTAGATATGCAGTTTATCACCAGCGTTATTCAACTAATACATTTCCTACATGGTCTTTAGCACAGCCTTTTAGAGTGATTGCGCATAATGGTGAAATAAATACACTTAAAGGNAATAAAAATTGGATGGCTGCTCATGANCCAAGAATGGAACATAAAAATTTTGGNAATAATGTAGATGATTTAAAACCCATAATTGATGCTAAAGCGTCTGACTCTGCTGCATTAGATTCAACAATAGAGTTATTAGTTAAAGCTAATCGTTCTTTACCTATGGCTAAAATAATAACAATTCCAGAAGCTTGGTCCCACAGAAGAGATTTTCCAAAAAAAATAAAAGATTTATACGCTTATGGTGGAGCAGTTATGGAGCCATGGGATGGTCCAGCAGCAATATGTGGCGCGTACGGTGATTGGGCTATTGCTGGAATGGATAGAAATGGCCTTAGACCTATAAGATATACACTGACAAAAAATCTTCTTATTGCGGGTTCTGAAACTGGAATGGTTGATATTAAAGAAAATGAAATAGTAGAAAGAGGTAGGGTAGGACCAGGTCAATTAATAGCAGTCAACTTTAAAGAGAAAAAATTTTTTAAAGATCATGAGATAAAAAAGTATTTAGCAGAAACTAAACCATTTGGTGATTGGACTAAAAAAATTACGTATATTGATAAACTTGTTCAATCTGTTGATGAGGAATTTAGAGATTTAGACTCTGGAGATCTAAGAAAAAGAATGGCATGCTTTGCCTGGTCAGTAGAAGACATAGAATTAATACTTCATCCAATGATTGCCGAAAAAAAAGAAGCAACGGGATCGATGGGAGATGACACTCCACTAGCTGTGCTCTCAAATAAATATAGAGGNCTCCATCACTTTTTTAGACAAAATTTTAGTCAAGTTACAAATCCACCAATTGATTCATTAAGAGAAAGAGTTGTTATGAGTCTTCGAACTAGAATTGGAAACTTAAGTAATATTCTTGATGAAGATGAAGATCAATGCGATCATTTACAATTGAACTCNCCTGTTCTTTCAATTGAGCAATTCAAATCTATGCGTAGATATATGAAAGATACNGTGAAGATCATTGACACAACAATGGATAAAACAAATCCTGAAAATAATTTTGAGATAGAAATTTCAAGAATAAACCGAGAAGCAGAACAAGCTGTTAGAGAGGGGTATGTTCATATAATTTTAAGTGACAAAGAAATGTCTAAAACAAGAATAGCTCTTCCTATGATATTAGTTACAAGTTCTGTTCATCATCATTTAATTAAACAAAATCTTCGAACTTTTATTTCCTTAAATGTTCAATCTGCAGAATGTTTAGATGTACAATATTTTGCAGTGCTTATCGGAGTTGGAGCAACAAGTGTGAATGCATATATGGCACAACAAGCTATAGCGGAAAGACATAAAAAAGGATTATTTAAAAATCTCTCATATGAAGAATGTGTAGAGAGATTTATTAATTCTATAAATAATGGTTTGCTTAAGACTATGAGTAAGATGGGAATATCAGTGATTAATTCATATCGAGGTGGTTGTAATTTTGAAGCGATTGGACTCAGTAGAAATTTAATGAGCAAATATTTCCCTTCTATGAGTTCTAAAATATCCGGTATCGGTATCAGCGGTATTGAAAGAAGATCAAGATTAGCTCATGATAATGCTTATGAAGAAAGTGTTATTACGCTGCCGATTGGAGGAAACTATCGCTATAGATTTGGTGGTGAAAAACATGCTTTTGAAGCAAGATCAATTCACATGCTTCAAACTGCAGTAACTTCTAATAATTATTCTTTATTTAAAAAATATTCTTCGATGATTGATGAAATGGATCCTATAAATATTCGTGATCTTTTAGACTTCAAAAAAAATAACAATAATAGTAACTCTAACACAGTAGAACCTTCTCAAGAAATTAGAAAAAGNCTAGTTGCACCAGGAATATCACTTGGAGCCCTGAGTCCAGAAGCGCATGAAACTCTTTCTGTAGCAATGAATAGGATAGGAGCTAAATCTGATTCAGGTGAAGGTGGTGAAGATCCGATTAGATTTAAACCTAAGCCAAATGGAGATAACGCATCATCAAAAATTAAACAAATTGCAAGTGGACGATTTGGTGTAACAGCGGAATATTTAAATAATTGTGAAGAAATTGAAATTAAAGTTGCACAAGGTGCAAAACCTGGTGAGGGTGGACAATTGCCAGGAGGAAAAGTTACAGAATTAATTGCTAAACTAAGACATTCAACCGAAGGTGTGACGCTTATTAGTCCTCCTCCTCATCATGATATTTATTCTATCGAAGATTTAGCTCAGCTTATTTACGATTTGAAACAAATTAATCCAAGAGCTAAAGTATGCGTTAAGTTAGTTGCTCAGTCAGGGATTGGAACAGTCGCAGCTGGTGTTGCAAAAGCAAAAGCTGATACGATACTCATATCAGGTCACAATGGTGGAACTGGAGCAAGCCCACAAACAAGCATTAAGTATGCAGGACTTCCTTGGGAACTTGGATTAAGTGAAGTACATCAAGTTCTATCTCTAAATAACTTAAGGGATAAAGTTGTTCTTAGAACTGACGGAGGTTTGAAAACAGGAAAAGATATTGTTATTGCGGCTATGCTTGGGGCAGAAGAATATGGAATTGGGACAGCAAGTTTAGTTGCTATGGGCTGTATCATGGTTAGACAATGTCATTCAAATACTTGCCCCGTTGGAGTTTGCTCNCANGATGAAAAACTTAGAGAAAAATTTACCGGTACACCAGAAAAAGTAATTAACCTTTTTAGTTTTATTGCTGATGAAGTAAGAGAAATTTTAGGATCACTAGGCTTTTCTTCTCTTGATGAAGTAGTTGGAAGATCTGATCTTTTATATCAAGTCAGTAGAGGAAGTTCTGATCTTGATGATTTAGATTTAAATCCAATTATTCAAACCATTGATTCATCAGTTGGAGAATTTGACATAAAGAAAAATACAATTAATAAAGTTAGCGATAGCCTTGATATTAAAATCATAGGGGANGCTAAGTCTTTCTTTGAAACAGATCAAAAAATTGAACTAAACTATAATATCAAAAATACTGATAGAGCTATTGGTACAAGACTTGCATCAGAAATTACTACTACAAAAGGAATGAGTTCTCTTCCAGAGGATTTCTTTACAGTTAATTTTCATGGTTCTGCTGGGCAATCTTTTGGAGCATGGAGTGTGCAAGGAACTACTCTTAAAGTNTTTGGTGACGCTAACGATTATGTTGCAAAAGGATTATCAGGGGGTAAAATTGTTATACAACCAAGCTCATCTTCACAACTAAAAACAAACAAAAATGTTATCATTGGGAATACTGTCTTATATGGAGCAACGCGTGGTAAACTTTTTGCAGCTGGAACTGCTGGTGATAGATTTGCTGTTAGAAACTCTGGCGCACATGCTGTTATTGAAGGATGTGGTGATAATGGATGTGAATATATGACTGGAGGAAGTGCAGTTATTCTTGGCGAAGTAGGAAATAATTTTGGAGCTGGAATGACTGGAGGTATGGCATTTGTGTACGATAAAGAAGGAACTCTACCACTTCGAATTAATCTTGAGGATATTTTCTATCAACAACAAATGACAACTTATTGGGAAAAAGTTTTATATCAAAAAATTGANGAACATATCAAGGAAACAAATTCAATGTACGCAAAAAATTTACTCGAAAATTGGGAAAATGAGAAATTACTCTTCTGGCAGATTGTTCCAAAAGAAATGATCAATAAATTTGATCAACCTGTATTAATTCAAGAAGAAAAATCTGCTTAGTTTTTTATTATTGATTGAATAGAATCATTCATTATTTTTAAATCAAATGGATCGGATAATCTATGATCACTATTTTTTAATAATTTTATTTGGATTTGCTTTCCTTTAATTTTTTTTACTATTTTTTCTGGAACATCTGGAGTGACAACATTATCTTTTAGTCCTTGTATTAAAATTAAGGGCTTATTCCATTTGAATTCTTTATTTAAAATTTTATTTTTTCTACCTTCAATAATGTATTTCTTTTTTATAAGATAACTAAACCCGTAGGAGGAATATTTAATAATTCCTTTTTTCTTCATTTCTTGTTTTTTCTTTAAAGGGAGTTTTTTGTAAAACCCATCGATATAATCAGGTGCTGCCGCTAGGCCAATTAATCCAGCAATTCTTTTTGGTCTTGCTTTGGCTGCTAAAAACATTAACCATCCACCCATACTGCTACCAACCAGAATTTGCGGTCCTTTTGCAATATTATCAATGATATCAATTAAGTCTTTCTTCCAATCTGAAATTGTAAAATCTTCGAATTTTCCATCAGATTTACCATGACCACGGCATTCAAAACGGATAAACCGCAATTTATTTTTTCGCGCAAATCTTTCTAAAGACAAAGCTTTTTGACCACTCATATCTGAGTTAAGGCCATGGATAAAGATGATACCAGGCCCCTTACCCTTTATAGATTTATAGCGAATTCTTTCTTTTTTCTTATTAATAAAGTAAGGCATCTTTGATACAAATACTTATATTTTAATAAAATGTCATCATTTAATGTCGCTCAAATTCTTCCCTCTTTAGATTCTGGTGGTGTCGAAAGAGGCACTATTGAAGTTGCAAATTATTTATCTGAATTAAATTTAAAAAATAATATTATTTCAAATGGAGGGCGTTTAATTAAGGAAATTGATAAAAATTATACTGATCATTTTCAATTACCAGTTAACTCAAAAAATTTTTTTATTTATCCATTAATTGCTAATCAATTAAAAAAATTAATTTTTAATCAAAATATTAATGTTGTTCATGTAAGATCAAGAGCACCAGCATGGATTTTAAGTTTTATAAAAAATAGAAACTTCAAAACAATATCTACATTTCATAATGTGTATAGTGGTAATTCTTATTTTAAAAAAATCTATAATAAGCAATTATCCAAAGTTGATCAGATTGTTGCTATTTCAAATTATGTAAAAAATGAAATTAGTAAAAAATACAATTTGGATTCAAATAAAATTAAAGTGATTAATAGAGGAGTTGATGTTAAATATTTTGAAAAACCAATTTTAGATTCTCAAATAGAAAATATAATAAATAAGTATCAAATTGATACCTCAAAAAATATTATTCTATATCCTGCAAGGCTAACAAACTGGAAAGGTCAAATTGAGTTTTTAGATATATTTAATAAGATGCAAAATGATAATTTTTTACTTTATTTTGCAGGTGATACAAAAAATCAATCTTATACAGAGAAACTACAAAATAAAATTCAAAGTTTTAACCTTGGTCATAAATGTAAGATTATAGGCAATCTACCAAGAGATGATTTGAAAACTTTATATTACCTATCATCAATTATTACCTCTTTTCCTTTACAAGCTGAAGGCTTTGGAAGAATTATAAGCGAAGCATTAATAATGAAAAAAAGGGTACTAGCCTTTAACTATGGTGGTGTTAAAGATCAGCTCAATAAATTAGATGATATTTATAAAGTAGATCCTCATAAATATAATGAAATAAACATAAAACTTCAAAATATTATAAAAATAGATAAAGAAAAATTTTCTAATATTTCATTAGAAAGTAAAGACTATATATCAAAAACATTTTCAAAATACCAAATGGTACAAAGTTACGTAGACTTATATGAACAGCAGTCAATTTAACAAAATACTAGTTGTAAAGCATGGATCACTTGGTGATATTGCATTTTCTATACTTGCTATGGCATCAATTAAGCAATTTTTTAGTAATGCCACTATTGACTTGCTAACTGAAGAAAAATACGCAAATTTTTTAAGCAATTCAAATTATTTTAATTCGATTTTTAAAGATAATAGAAAAGGAATAATTGATTCACTTAAGGTTATATTAAAAATTAATCAAAATAAATANGATCTAATCATAGATTTACAGAATTCTAAAAGAACAAATAATTATTGGTCATTCTTAAAATTTATTTCAGAAGTAAAAGTTAACGGATCTCGTTCTAATTGTGATATTCAATATGTAATTCCTCCACAAGGAACTGAATCTCCACAACAAGGTTTATACAATCAACTAAAGTTACTTGGAGTAAATGAAATTTATCAAAATGTAGATTGGCTTTCCAGAGATATTACGGCAATTAATGAAGATAAAATAATCTTAATGATACCTGGTGTTTCTAAATCAGGTAAGGACAAGCAATGGTCACCAGATAAATTTGCAATACTTGCAAGTACTCTAGAAAAAAAAGGATATCATATTTGTGTTATTGGGCAAAAATCAGATAAACAAACAGTAGAAACGATCAATAATGCATGTCAGAAGGTTATTGATTTAAGCGATAAATCACCTCCTGAAATCATCTATTCCATCGCTAAAAAAAGTGATTTTATAATTAGTAATGATACTGGCCCAGGTCATATAGCAGCTCTAAGTAATTCACCTATTCTTTTTTTAGCTAAAGATAATGTTATCTCAAAATCAAACTTATCTGAATATAAAAATGCTTATACGATTCTGACCGATACAATGGACTCAATTTCAGTAAAAAAAGTTTTAGATTTTTTACAAGATAGTAAATTAATCAATAAATGAAATTAATTCTTTTTCTAAATTTTGGTTGTTAGAGAATAGTTTAGTATATTTTTTCTTCCATGGCGCATATTCTTCTGCAATCATACCTGGAAGATTATCTGAATCATAAATAACACAAAGTTTCGTTTCAGAAAGTGATGCAATATGTGTGCATCCACATTCAGGTGTAATTACATATGTTGAAGAGTTTATTATTGATGTCCAATTATCAAAATTTAATTTATCTAAGATTAAAATATTATTTATACTTTTAAGATTTTCAAACTCTTCATTAGTAATAATTTCATATTTTTTAAATATTTCATAGAATACATTTTTTGATGTTCCATCAGTTGTCATTACAATATTGATTTTCAAATTTTTAAGATTGTCTAATAGTTTAATAAAGTTTTCTTCTGAAAAATATTTATTGATCCATTTTGAAGACAAGTGAATTAAGCATAATTTCTTAGAACTTATTTCTATTTTATTAAATCCTAATTCATTCTTAATTTCTGCAGTATTATTATAACTTAATCCACTTTTAGTAACTAACTCCATCATAATTTCTGTTTGATGAATTGGGATTTTTTTGGAATATCTTAATTGACGATCGATTATTAAGCAGTGAGTAAAAAAGATTTTACCCAAAATTCTATCAAAAAATTTACTCATGTAATTATTTTTGTATCGAGATTTAAAAATTAATAATGACTTTATTTTACTTTTAGAAAAAATTGATATTAATATACTGAATATACCAGGGCTAAATGTGAAAATATAATCATAATCTTCATTTCTTAATTTTGAAATTATTTTCAAGACTTGATAAAATTTATTTTGAAGTAAAAAAATTTTGTTAATAGATTTATATTTTTTACATATTTTTTGATTTTTTTGAGAACATACAATATCAATTTTACAATCCTGATTAGCTTGTTTTAGTCCTTGAACAACTGGAAGAGTAAGGATCATATCTCCCATTTTATCGTTTCTAATTAAACAAATTTTCATAAAGTGTATTTAATAACTTAAAAAACAGTTTATATTTTTTAAAATCAGCCCTTGAATTTAAATTCATTTGAGATTATATCCTAACAAAATATGACAAAAGACTTAATTTCCTAATATGCTATTAATTAATAGCTTTAACTCAATCTCTATATAATTTTGGCTGTAAATTTCAAAACAAAGAAAGATACTGGTCCAAGAATCAATGAGCAGATTACTGCAAGTGAAGTCAGACTAATATCTAGTAGTGGTAAACAAATGGGGATCTTAAGCATTCGTGAAGCTCTAATTCAAGCAGAAGATGAAGGTTTTGATTTAGTTGAAGTGTCTCCTGAAGCTAATCCACCAGTTTGTAAAATTATAGATTATGGTAAATTAAAATATAGAGAGCAAAAAAGTAAGAAAGAAGCAAAAAAGAAACAAAAAACAATTGAAGTTAAAGAGATTAAAATGAGACCTGGCATTGATACCCACGATTATAATGTTAAAATTAAAGCACTCTCAAAGTTTATAGGTGGTGGTAATAAAGTTAAAGTCTCTATGCGTTTCAGAGGACGTGAAATGGAGCATCAAAATTTAGGCTTTGATCTTCTAAAAAAACTAACTTCAGAAGTTGAAGAATATGCAAAAGTTGAAGTAGCTCCTAAGTTTGAGGGAAGACAAATAATGATGATACTTGTCCCTCAAGTTGCTAAATAATTCTACATATTGCAAAATACTCAATTATCAGTATAAGCCTTCAAAACTTGTTATGGCCTGCGGGGCAGCCTAACGGGTAAACTTATAATATAGGAGATAGTAATGCCCAAGCTTAAAACTAAGAGTAGTTTAAAAAAAAGATTTTCTAGAACAGGTACTGGTAAAATTAAATTTAAACCTGCTGGAAAGAGACATGGAATGAGTAAACGTTCCAATAAATTTATTCGTAACACTAAAAGATCTGCAATTATGTCACCAGGTGACTCTGCTTTGATTGATCATATGTTACCATACAACAAGTAAGGGGAAATCAATGGCAAGAGTATCACGAGGTGTTACAGCAAGAGCTAGACACAAAAAAGTAATTAAAAGAGCAAAAGGTTATTACGGTAGAAGAAAAAATGTTTTTCGAGTTGCTGTGCAGGCTGTCGAAAGAGGCATGCAATATGCTTATAGAGATCGTAAAAAAAGAAAAAGTGATTTTAGGGGTTTATGGATTCAAAGAATCAATGCTGGTGTTCGACTTCATGGTTTAACATATTCGCAATTTATATCTGGTCTTAAAAAATCATCTATTGAAATAGATAGAAAGATTTTAGCGGATCTTGCAGTTAACCAGCCAGAGGCTTTTAAAGCTTTAGTTGATAAAGCTCAATCTGCTAGATAATTTTAATTAATAAAATATAATAGATATTGATGGCATTTGCTGAAAATAAAATTGATGTTCTAAAAAAAATTAAAGCTTCAAAATCCTTCGAAGATTTAGAAAAACTTCGATTATATTATTTAGGTAAAAAAGGATTAATACCTGAAGCTTTAAAAGGATTAGGCTCTTTGTCGATTGAAGAAAAAAAATCGAAAGGACAGGAATTAAATATTATTAAAAAAGAAATTGAAGAAGGTATTAAAAACCAAAGAACAGAAATTGAAAATATTGAAATTTCAAACAGGATTAATTTAGAATCAATTGATGTTACTCTACCACCTAATATTTCTGAAAAAGGAAAAATACACCCAATTAGTCAAACAATATTTAATATTATAGAAATTTTTGGAAATTTAAATTATGCAGTGGAAACAGGTCCAGATATAGAAACAGATTTTAATAATTTTACAGCTTTAAATATCCCAGAACATCATCCAGCAAGAGAAATGCAGGATACTTTTTATGTTCAGGATAATGGAGACAAAAATGTTCTTCGAACCCATACCAGTCCTGTTCAAGTGAGAACTATGCTCAACACAAAACCACCTATTAAAATTATTGTGCCTGGCAGAACTTATAGAAGTGACTCAGATGCTACACATGCTCCTATGTTTCATCAGGTAGAAGGTTTAGTCGTTGATACAAGTTCTACTATGGTTGATTTAAAATCAACACTCGTTTCATTCTTAGAAGAATTTTTCGAAGTAAAAAACTTACAATACCGTTTTCGCCCTAGTTACTTTCCTTTTACCGAGCCTAGTGCAGAAATGGATGTAGCTTATACCAAAGTAAATAATAAAATNAAAATTGGTGAAGGAGATAAATGGTTAGAAATATTGGGTTGTGGAATGGTCAATCCTATAGTTTTAGATAATTGTAATATCGATTCAAAACAGTTTCAGGGTTTTGCTTTTGGTATGGGAATTGAGCGTTTGTCGATGCTTAAATATGGCATTACAGATTTAAGAAGTTTTTTTGATCCAAATTATAGATGGCTGGATCATTATGGTTTTAGTATTTTGGATAACCAAACACGATCAGGGCTATAAATGAAATTTACACTAGACTGGCTAAAAGATCATTTAGATACTTCTGAAAATTTAAATACCATAACAGATACTTTAACCAATATTGGTTTAGAGATTGAAAGTGTAGAAGATAAATCAGAAATATTTAAGAATTTTACAGTAGCTAAAGTTTTAAAAGCAGAAAAACATCCAGATGCAGATAAGCTTAAAGTATGTCAGGTTGAAACAATAAATGGAAATTATCAAGTTGTGTGTGGTGCTCCAAATGCAANAGAAGGCATGCTTGGAATTTTTGCNCCAGAAAATAGTTATATTCCTGGAACNGACTTACATTTAAAAAAAACTAAAATTAGAGGAGTTGAGTCTTGCGGAATGCTTGTCTCAGAAAGAGAGATGGGTATTTCTGATGAACATGATGGAATTATTGAAGTAAAAGATAATTATAAAATTGGTGATTTATTTAGTAAAATTTTTGCAATAGATGAACCTNTTATTGAAATTAATTTAACNCCAAATAGATCTGACTGTTTATCGGTCAGAGGTATCGCAAGAGATTTAGCGGCAGCAGGAATTGGTAAATTAAAAGACNTAAATTATAAAAAATCAAAAGAATCATTCAAAAGTCCAATTACGTGGAAAAAAGAATTTCAAAATAATAATCTATGTCCTGGAGTAGCAGGTCGATATTTTAAAAATGTCAAAAATGTAGAAAGCCCTAAATGGCTTCAAGATAGATTAACTGCAATCGGATTAAGNCCNATTTCAGCTCTTGTTGACATTACAAATTANATTACTTTTGACTTNGGAAGACCNCTACATGTTTATGATGCTGACAAAGTNTCAGGCAATTTAANAATGCGANTAGCCAATAAAAATGANNAGTGTTTAGCACTAAATGAAGTTAATTATAAATGTGANAGTGATATGATTGTAATTTCTGATGATGAAAATAAACTTCATGGAATTGGCGGGGTCATGGGTGGNNTTGATAGTGGTTGTAGTATGGANACCAAAAATGTTTTTCTAGAAGTTGCGTTATTTGATCCAGTTTCTGTNACTAAAACTGGAAGAAAACTAAATCTTCAAAGTGATGCACGTTATCGTTTTGAAAGAGGGATAGATACTGATTCGATTTATTGGGGTGTCGATGCAGCAACTCAAATGATTTTAGAATTATGTGGAGGTGAAGTAAGTGAGTTCGTTTCTTCAGAAATTAATATAGAAAAAAGTAAACCATTCATGTTTGATACAAATAAAGTGAAGACTTTTGGTGGAATAGAAATCAATAATAAAGAACAAGAAAAAATCTTAGTTTCTCTTGGTTTTTCTGTTAATGAAAAAAAATCCAAATTTGAAATTCAAAGTCCTACTTTTAGACCAGACATTGTTGGTGAGGCAGATATCGTTGAGGAAATAATTCGAATTTATGGTTATAATAAAATTCCTCTTAAAAAAGTAACTAATCAAGAAGAAAAAAAGCAGATTTTAAATACCAAAACAAAAACTTTTTATAAAAGTAAAAAAATTATGGCTCTGAATGGATATTCTGAAGTTGTAACTTGGTCGTTTATGGATGAAAATAATGCAAAAATTATATCAGATGAAATAATTAGTTTAAAAAATCCTATAAGTACCGATTTAAATACGATGAGACCATCTACNCTTCCAAATTTATTAGAAGCAATNAATCAAAATAAANCNAGAATGTANNTNAGNGCNAAAATATTTGAAGTAGGTCCAAANTTTTCTAAATCACTACCTGACCAACAAGAAAATGTTGCNACTGCTATAGCTTATGGCTCATCTGATGAACAAAANTGGTTATCAAATAAAAAAAATATTGATGTCTTTAGTATAAANGCTGATTTATTTTCTATNTTAGCNNANTTAAATGTNCCNATAGATAATTTGNTATATGAAAAANTNGAAGGTNAAATNTATCATCCTGGNAAATCATCTTCTTTNAGGCTTGGTAAAAACAAAATAGCTAATTTTGGAGANNTNCATCCANTTNTATTAAAAACAATGGATGTTAATTTNAAGGTATNNGGTTTTGAAATATATTTGGANAATATTTCNCAATTTCAAGANAATAAATCTTCNTCNAAAGGNGGTTTTNCTAANAATCCNTATCAAATGGTTGAAAGAGANTTTGCCTTTCTNTTNCCAAAAGANGTTANNGCTNGTGAGATAATTAAAANAGTAAAAAAAATAGATAAAAATATAATTCAAAATGTAACAATATTTGATGTTTATGATGGCGATAAACTTCCAGAAGATAAAAAAAGTATTGCTTTTAGGGTATTATTACAACCTCAAGATAAAACATTCAACGATCAAGAAATTGAGGAATTATCAAATAAAATAATAGAT
>FUFK010065808.1_pt1 | contig 15588 bp, 19 predicted proteins | sample 1021851 | NCBI WGS metagenome assembly FUFK01 (sample SAMEA51879418, study PRJEB19060) | metagenome | reverse complement strand
TATGTTGTTGAAACTAAATATGCTCCAAAATAAGTTGATCTTCCTTGTAAGTCGGTATTTGCAGCACTTCCAAAATATGCGTAAAGTTCAACATAATCAGATGAACCATTTAAATCTACAAGAGTTGCAGTAAGAGAAGATGAACTATCATCATTAAAACTATTTGTTTGAGAAATTCTTGAACCATTTAAATAAATCATTGCCATTGTTCTAGCCATGTCAGTTCCAGATGATGTAGTTACTTGTCCATAAACATAATATTTTCCAGCAGTCTGAGGTGTAAATCTGTAATTAGTTGAATTATCGTATGCACTTGCACTATCAACAATTTCAGTATTTATTTGAAGTTTAGTAAAAGTAGTAGCTGGTATACTTTGTTCGCTACCACTTCGATAAGCATGAAAATATGGTTTATTACTTTCTCCAGCACCAGTTACAGTTCCTGTAAATGCGTAAGTGTCTGCTAAGTTCATAGACTCAGCTTGAATTTTACTTGTCATATATATACTCCTTAAATGAACTTAGAATCTTTTCTTTACTTGCGTAAGCAAGTGAAGCAAGGTTAAGACTTTCAGATTGTATTTTTGTTATCATAATTTATCCTATTAATTTATTTCCACAGAAATATGATCTTTCATTTCCACTAATATCACTAAAAAAAGTTACTGTACCACTATCAACATTTGAAAAAGCATAAATTTCAATGTAATCATTTGCTGATAAATCTAAAGTACAAACTAAATTTATTGCAATATCATCCATAGCAGCAGATCCAGCAAAATTTCCTCTACTCCATCTAATTGCAGAGCCATTCTTATAAAGTTTTACATTATTTACAAAAGCATTTGTTCCACCCATTGTTACACAAGCTGAAAATTGATATTTTCCATCAGCACCACTTGGAACTGTAAATCTTTTATTTGATACATCGTAAGAAGAATTGGTGTCATATTCTTCTGTATCAAAATTAACTTTAGTTTCAGTGTTATCACCTACACCAGTTTGATCTGCTGACATAATTACAGAAAATGCTGGAGTGTTTTTCATATTACTAGCAAGTGTAATTGTCTTGCTAGAAAAATCCAAAGAGCTATCAAGTTGTGATGTACCTACTGATGAGTTTGGAGGATTTACTGTTTGAATAGCTTTACCTAAATACACACAGTACATATCATCACTAGATGATGTAGCACTTGTTAGAGTTAGAGATGTACCACTAGCAGTGTAAGCAGCAGTTGGCTCTTGTCTTACAAAGTTTATAAATAACGCAATCTCATTTGCATTAGCAACAGGATGATCTAAAGTGTACGAAGTAGTTGCACTTGTACTAAAGTCTTGTTTTTGAAAAGCACTAAATGCTTCAGCAGGTGTATTTCCTATATATGCCATTTTAATCCTATGTACTTATTGAATCAACAACTGATAGTATGCAATCAACAGCAGAAGCTGTATCTGATAATGCTTCAACACTATCACCTGATTGTAAAACTACTTTAGAGCCACCATCAATTAATTCTAAAGAACCACCAGCAGGTATCGGTGCATCTTTAATTAAATAATAACTTGTGCTACTATTTTTTACAGTCGCATCTACAGTTACTGCTGATGTTGATTTGTTAGCAAAACGCATCCCAATGATTGCGTCATCACTATTAGCAGCAGCTCTTATTTCAGTTGCAGACGTTCCAATATTTTGTTTTAAAACTCTTTCAAAATCTTGTGCCATCTATTTTTTCTCCTTTGTTTTCATTTAAAGTGCAATCGCCATTGCTACAGCAAATCCAGCACTAGCTGCACTAGAGTTTGCATCAACTAAAGTAACAATTCTTGATAATGCTGCTTTTCTATTTGTTCCCCCTGCACCATCATCTACTATAATTAAATCAGATGTAGTTAAGTCTGCACCTATATCAGTTCCACCATCAATATCAATAGCTGCTAATGGTAAAGTTCCAGAATCTCCAGTACCAATTAAAGTTCCTGTTGCAGTTGGTAGTGTTAAAACTGCTGAACTAGCTGCTGAGTGTGGAGCTGCTTGTAGTGTTTGAGCATGAGCATTTGAAGACTCACAGTAAAATTTTACTTTAGCAACACTACCAGTTCCTGTTTTAATTTCTACTAAACCATCAGTAACAGCCACACCACCTGATGAACCATCACCATCTAATAATACTTTACCTGTTCCATTTGGTAATACAGATATATTGCCATTAGATACTGATACAATATCAGAAATAACTGGTGATGTTAAAGTTTTGTTTGTTAGTGTTTGAACACCATTTAAAGTTACATCACCAACATTTGAAGGTTGAACAATAGTAAATACAATATTAACTGAACCAATAGAACCTGAGTTNTCAGTCGTACATAAAAATATTTTATCAGCATTAGTTGAACCTTCTTGAACAATAACTAATTGTCCTGCTAGTTCTGCAACAGTATCGTAGTCAGTATCTCTTGTAGCAGTACCTGAAGCCACAACATTATAGATACCATTTTCAGTAGCATCTGTTTGATCTTTTACTAAAACTTTATTTCCTGTAGCAAGTGTAACACCATCTAACGTATCACCATTTTGTAAGTCTGATGATAATGTAATATTTCCTGTTGTTGCTGCTCTTGTAATAATTCTTGTTTTTAATCCAGCAACAAGATCATCAACATAAGTTTTATTTGCTGCATCTGATCCTGAAGAAGGAGCTCCAAGACCTGTAATCGTACCACCAGTTATGGCTACACTATTTGAGGCTTGTGTTGATATAGTTCCTAGTCCTAATGATGCTCTTGCAGTTGATCCTGTTTCTGCAACCCAAGTTGAACCACTACCAACAATAAAATTACCATCTGTTGTAGCAAGATTTCCGATTGCAGTTAAGTTCGCATTAGAAGCACCTTTGGCATCTAGTTGTGTTTGAATATTTGAGCTTACACCATTTAGATAACCAAACTCTGTATTTGAAATTGTACCATCATGTATTTTTGTAGCATCTATCGCTGCACTTGCATTGATGTCTGCATTAACAATAGCACCATCATTTATTTTTGCTGATGTGATTGCACTGTCTGCTATCTTTGCAGTAGTGATTTGTGAATCTGCAATATGTGCAGTGTCTATACTTCCATCAACATAATGTTCTGAATTGATACTATCATCAGCTATTTTTGTTCCATCAACTGCATCAGCAGCAATCTTAGCTGTTGTAACATTTGCATCTGTAATTTTAGCAGTTGTTATTTGTGCGTCTGCAATGTGAGCTGTGTCTATTGAACCATCTACATAGTGTTCACTGTTAATACTGTCATCTGCAATCTTAGTTCCATTAACAGCATCTGCTGCAATCTTCGCAGTTGTAATAGCACTATCACTTATGTTTGATGTGCCAATAATTTCTGTTGGTATAGATGAATTTGTTTTTGATAAAGCACCAATNTAAANATGAGTGATTGCTTCATTAGCAAGTGANCCACTATCCCAAGTTACATTGACTGTTGTGTTTGTAGAAAATGATGAACTAGCAATCGTTCCAAAAATTGTTCCTGGAGTAGTTGCAGTTAATTTAATTCTTCTACCTGCATGATAAATTGAAGTTACATCTNCACCAGCTATTGTAAAAGAAGTTGCTGATGCGTAAGCNGCNGTGTAAGNNGCNTCNCCATCACCATATTCAATCCATTGTGCATCATTAAACCAATCNCTAGTATTNTTCATCAATGCTCTAATNGCATTGTTTANNTTNGAAGGTAACATTCCTTCTGCTGTTGAAATACCATTNAGTGATGTGTTACTNGCTTGTGTTGTTGAATAATCTTTAATATTAGTTGGCATCTAATCTCCTATGAACCATGCGAAAGCCTTATCGCTTTCTTTGTTACGATCATTAATTAATGTATTAATAGCTTCTTCAATTTGTCTTTGAAAGAACTCTTGAGTTTCAAAACTATATCTAACATTATCTATATCAGTTTTTTCTGTCATCTCAAACCTATTCTTGATGCAATTAAATCAACACCTTGAGCATGAGTCCATACAGATCCTGAAGGTGTTTTTACTTTAATTTTAAAATATCTACCTGATTGTCTAACTGGATTATCTCCACTAGCCACCATAGATGATGATGAAGATTCTGTTGCTGTATCTGCCAATCTTTCTCTACTACTAATAGTAACTGTAGATGTAGCATCAACAATCGGTCTGATATTGGTTATACTACTTCTGTGTCCTGGAAACAACTCTAATTCTCTAGTTTCTAAAGTTCCTTCATTTTCAGTACCTGAGAAAATAGCAGCTTTAAAATCACTATCTATTGCACCTAGATATAACTGACCACCATTCCAAAAGTCAGTATCTAAAGCAATATTGATAGCATCTAAGTTTTCTGAAATAATATCCATTAATTCTACAGTGTAAGCACCAACGAATTGAGAAAAGATTGTACTAGCACTAGCATCTGCTGTTGACCATTTTTGTGTAGCATAATTATAAATAATTACTTTATCGCATATACCAGTTGTGTTTGCAGTGTTACTAGCAGATGGATATAACCACAAAGCTAATTGATTAAATGGATCTACTGCTGCACATATTCTATCACTAAATGCTTTGTTTAAATCTGTATCAAAAAATCTATTAACTTTTTCTGCACCAATGGATATTACTTGATCTCCATTCAATTCATAGAAACCATCATCAGCATAAAAGAATACTCTACGATTATCTTGGCAAACAGTTCTTCCTAATACTGCACCTCTATTAGGTGATATNACTGANANNCNAAATACAGTTGCNCCACCNACATAATCNANACGNATNATTTGNTTNTGNCTNAANACATANCCAATCTCTCCAGATGTTATNTGAACNATNTGTCCACCTGAACCAGGTAAGTCTTGTAAGTCAGATTGTTTAGTTCCAGGTTGCCAAGTTGTTAAATCATTAATACCTGACCATTGTATTCTGTTTGAATTATTTGTGTGATTACCTGTTACAAAGAAATCCCTAACCACACCTGAAACTTTAAATACAGGAACTGTACCACTTGTTCCTATAGTAGATAAATTTGCAAAATTAGTTGATGTACCCATCTCATAATATTGTGGTGCATCTTTACCATTACTAGCAACAACAAATTGACCGAATTGTGTAAAAGTAAAATAATCTGTGTTACCACCAGTTAAACTTCCTTTTCTTGAAGTAAATGTACCACCATCAAGTTGAAAAATATCTGTATTGTTTGCAACAAAGTTAAATACATTATTTGAGTTATCTCTGAATGAACCTGCACCTCTACTATTTGCACTGATGTTGTTTGATGAATAAGCAACTAAAGAAGGAAATCGTTTGTAAGATTGTCTTGCAAAGTAAACATTGTTAGCAGTGTTTGCACCTGGATTTAAATACTCAGGTTGATCTGGTAGCCATTCTCCAAAAGGTATTTGCATTATTCTCCTATTGGTTATTGTTTGTTACTGCAAATGATCTTTCATTGAAAGAACCAGCAACAGTAACATCACCTCTTTGTTGTAAAGGAGCATTACCATATTGATCTTCTCTGTCGTTTCTTTCAAGTCTTTCCATAGCAGTTGTGTACATTCCTTGCCATTGTTGAAGTCTTGCAGGTTCTACACCACCTAAAAAATTAGCAGCATGATATAACGAACCATATAAATAAATAGCTGGATGATGTGTTAAAATATAATTTGATGTATTTGAATCTGATAAAGCTGCAAACTTAGCATAATAATTTAATGTTCCTGTGTACGCAGCAGCAGGAGTTGGTGCAAATCTAAAATTATCTCCTAGTATAGTATATGTTGATGGCATTCCAGATGTAGAACTACCTTTGATTTGATCCATTTGAGCTGGAGTAATATATTTCAAAGCATACTTAGTTCCACCTTCAGTNATAAAAAAATCTCTTACTTGTAAAAAATCAGCAGGGATAGATTCTGTTTCCGAATCAATAGTAATAGAAGTAGATGTAATCATCTTTCTAATTCTAAGTTTTGAGTTTAAATCTGCTTCTGTTAATACGATAAAGTCATCAGCTATTTCTGATGTTAAGTCTGATCTGTTTAGCCAGTTTGCGATAGATGTTTTTAGTGCTGAATAACTACTTAGTGCCATTATAAATTACCTTCTGCGGTTTTAAAATATTGAAACTCATTTGAGTTTAATTTTTTCTTTAAAATTTGTTTTTGTACTTCTTTTGGAAGACCGAACCAATTATTAGTTCCATTATACTCATTCGCCCAGACAGATAAAGCTAAAGTTGGAATACTAGCAACTCTTTTTAAATCTCTGGATTTAGAATATCCATCATTTAAATTTGTTAGTATTTTGTTATGTTTTAAGTGTGAGGTTACATCTACTTGTTCTTTAATAGCAATTTTGCCATCCATCTCATCTTTGAGATATGTAGTTTTCTGTAAACCATCAACTGTTACATCTTTTTTCATCTACCTTGACCTTTGTACCTAGTTAATTTTTTGTTTCGTTTCTCATGTTTATTCAAGTCCTTTTTATGCCTTCTTGGTCTTTTTTTAGGCTTTGGTCTTGGAACAAAATGAACAAACTTTTGTCTAGCCACTAAGCACTCATTTCAACAACAGAAATATCATTACCACTAGAACCAATAACTGCTACTTTCTCACCTGGAGAAATTTTAAAAATTTCAGGTTCGTCAGCAGGTATAAANATACTANTAGNTGTNGCTGTTGGGTTNGCACCAAANAAAATATGNACNNCTGCNTTNGAGCAAATTCTTACATATTCTGATTGNNNACCAAAAGCTGNTGATTGNGTNGATGTANTNCCNNNTAANGNTANCATCTGNACTGTTGTAGGTCTTAATCCATAATTAAAACTCATATTTATCTCCTATTAGGTAGAGGGGAAATACCGCTAGGCAAGATCCCCTCATGTGTTTATTATCTTCTAATTACAAATGTAACAAGTAATTTTTTAGCTCCAGTAGAACCACCATNAGTAATCATTTCGATAGTTCCATCTTCTTCTACTCTGTTTGCAGCAGTAGGTTCAGCAGTATCTACATCACCAGCAGCAGAACCAGAGTGAGCAACNGTTATGCCACCACCAGTTACAGCAGTACCACCNATTTCAAAAGNNATTGCAGCATTGCCTCCAGAGATAGCACCTTGTAAAGCAGTAATAATTTTAATTATTTTACCACCATCAGGTACTGCAACAAANGTTGATGAAGCTGTAGATANATCTTCAATCTCAGCAGTTAGAAAGTAATCGTTTAATGTTCTCATTTTTTATCCTTTTTATTTGCTTCGTTCCGACTTTAAATCTTCAAAGACCAAACAAAATTGTTAATTAAAATGATGGGGGATTACTCCCCCACCAAAACTATTTATTATGATGTTGTTAGATCGTAAACAGCACCACTTGCAGCTTCGTTTCTTGACTCAAGAGTGTACTCAGCAACCATAAATCTCTGATCTGCGTCAGCAGTCTGAGCTGGAGTTTGTAGAGCAAAATCTCTTAAGAAAGCAACAGCGAAGTAGTCCATCTCTAATACTAACGCATCTTGACCTTTTTTAGCAGCAGTAGCATTAGCACCTCTGATGAATCTGTTTGGAGCAACTTGTAATGTTCCAAAGTCTGACTCATATACGTCAATAGAAGTAACTAATCTTCTGTCTTCTGCTTGGTCAAATCTAGTTGAACCACCAGTAAAGCCAGATAGCTTCTGTTTGTTGAAAGCACCAACCATAATCATGTTAGGGTTTCCACCAGCATCGAAGCATGATCTCAATACAGATTTCAACTGATCTTCAGTGAAAGCTCTTTGAGTACCATCAGTTCTTGCAGCACCGCCACCAGAACCTGANCCACCAGCNCCTGCANNNACNTTNGATGAAATCCAAGTTTGAACTCCACCAGANTTTCTNGCAGTTGTAGCATTACCAGCATTAGCAGCTACGTTTGATAAAAGAGCNNNTTCCATATCTCTTTTTAATTCTTTCGCAGATTTTGCTACTTGNTAAGCTAACTCATTATTTCTACCAGCAGATGTTACAGCATCATTAGTTCCTGATACTTGAATCGCTTTAGTAGAGATTTGAGTGTAGTTAGTTAGTTTAGTTGTTGCACTCAATGTTGGGTACGAAATACTTGCACCCTCAACAGCAGCATTAGCAGCTACATCCGCTAAAGCATCTGTTTGCCATTGGTGTGATGTGTTTGTTGCTTGTGTCTTAGCAACACCAGACATAAAAGGAGTTTCTGTTGGNNNTATTGAGTAAATAATNTCNGCNANNTCTTCTCTTATGCCGACTGTTTGATATGTTTGATATACAGCCATTGTTTATCTCCTTAGTAGGTTATTGTTTATAAATAACGCATCAGAAGTTCGGTTGCGTCTTTTGGACTTCCAGACTTCTTCAACGTCTTGATTTGATTCAACCTAGTTTTAGAGTTTAATTCTTCTTTTGTACTTTTAATGCCTGACTTAACAAACTTAGTTGGTTTAACTTTTTTAGAAACTAAACCAGGTTTGACTGACTTAGATTTATTATAGTTCATACCATCCATAATCACATCGAAATATCTTGAGTCATAAATTCTAGCGACATCTTCATTTGAAAATCCCTTAGAACTTAAGTAGTTCATAATATTTGATTTCACNGTTGCACCCTTAATAGGATCAGCAATCTCAGGATGACGTAAGTGAAGTTTTTTTTGTTCTTCTCTCAATATATCCTGAAACTGAGCTTGTTGATGATCTCTCAGTTTTTGCTGTGCTTGTTGTATCGTATTTTTTCGTTTCTGAATTCTACGATCAACTTTAGCAGCTTCAGTTGGATCTTCCTCCCAAAGAGCATCTAACTCTTTAGAATTCATATCATTGTTAATTTCAGCATTCAAAGTAGCGACTAAAGAATTTAAATCTTCCATCTTAGTTGAATACTGGTTTTTCAGACGATCCTCCTCAGCTCTTAGCTCTCTTTTCTCAATCGCTAATTCTTCAGTTTTACGTCTATAGTCGGCATCTTTTTGATAACCTGCTTTTAATTCTTCAAGGTCAACATCAATCTTTTCACCATTTACTATGACTTGGTGTAGATCGGTTTCTTGTTCTTCAATCGCATTCTCATCTTGGGATGCTTCTTCTTGCTCTGCAACTTCTTGAGTTTCCTCTTGTTGAGTTTCAGCTTGTTGTTCAACCTCAGTTTCTGTTTCTGCTTTCGCTTCTACTTCTTCTTTTGGTTCAACTGGTGCAGCTTCTTTTTGNGGTTTTTTGATAACACCTTTNGTGTCCATCAAACCTTCAATAGACTTTGCAGCACCTTGTACTGAATCATTGTTCAGTAATGGGTTTGTGTTAGACATTTAAGTCCTCCTATGGTTAAGCTGTCATTTAGACTTGGCTTATTTTAACTATATAGTTAAAATTTTGTTTGCTGTTGTTGTTTTCTAAAATCTTCTAATTGTTTTTGAGCAAGTTTCCCTGTTTCAATAACAGTTTGAAGATGTTGTTCGACTTTTCCAACAACATTGTAGGCAATCCAAAGTTTTTCTCTGGTATCACTTTCTTTAGCACCTGTTTTTTCTAACAGTGCCTCAGAATAAAGTTTTTTTAGAGATTCTATTGCCTCTACAAAAATTTTATTCTCTAGTACCTGCTTGGCTTGGTGTGATCGGCTGACTTCCAGCGACCTCTCCGCCTGATCTTTGGTTTCCATTTAATCCTTGTACTTGTTGGCTGAACATATTAGTTGATTTTGTGGCTTGTTCAAGAATTTTGTTTTCTCCAGCCATCATCATCTTGTCTAAATCTGCATCAGCTTTAATTTTTGCAGTATCTAACTGAGTATTATATTTTAATGCCATTTCTTTTATCTTCGCTTCAAAGTCTAAAGCCATTTGTTGAGTTTTTTGTTGCAGTTCTTGAGCTTGTAATTCTAAATCTGCAATTTTTCTCTTATTCTCAGCATCAATTCTTGTAAATTCTATCTTCTCAATCGGTGTTAGAGGTGGTGGAGCAGGTGGAGGCATCATTTGTTTACCGACATCAGGGTTTACAAAGTAGCTTTCGATGTTTTTTAGACCTGCGTTCTCAATAATTTTAGATAAAGTGTTATACATATTCTTCAAAGTTACCATTGGCATCTCTTTTCCGCCTTGTAATTGGAATGCTTGAAGTTGTCTTTCTAAAATTGAGTTTAAAACTATTAATTGTTGCTCTTTTGAACCTGTACCTAAGCCAACAACGATTGAAATATTAAATCTATCTTTCCATTCAGTAGGTTTTACAGGAACATACTGATTGTTTATCATTACAATTCTTTCTTTGTCCTGATATTTTACCATCAGTTCAAATATTTTTTTAAATAAATCTTTAACACCAGTTTCGGCAAAGATTCTTGCAATCAATTCTGATCGCATTTGCGTTTGCGACATCAACGCATTAACACCTGTTGCGGTTTTAGCATTGAGAGTGTCTGGATCTAAACCTTGACTTTGTTTAGTAACTCCAGTTCTCACCTCTCTAACACTATCAAGATATGTTAATAAAGGAAATGCTTGTTGTGAAATCGGTTGAGCTTGTAATGGCTGCATCACTTGGTTCGGTGGTTGCTTAGTTCTTACTACACCACCAGGTCTTGTCGTTAATAAGTCATCCATATTAACCATACCATCCATGATCGCTACTCTGTTGTTATTTGTTAGATACATATTATCCAACACTTGACGCATCACAGTTGATTTCATTAACTGTATGTCTTCAACTAATTCTGAAATTGATCTACCATAAAATCTATGTGGCATAGGAATTGGTGTTACAGTTACAAATGGAATATCATCACAAGGCATATTTTCTAAAATCATAGAACCACTATCTCCTGCTGATACAATTCTTCTAAGTTCCGCAATACCATCTTCATCGTAATCGTATTTTACATAAGACTCATAGATTAAAACTTTTTCTGTAGATTTATCTGTTGCACTATCCACAGGAAACTCATCAATATTTCTTTGTCTTGTAATTTCTTCTGTGTTGTAAATATCTTCTTCTGATGTAGGTAGGTTATTAACTTCTTCTTCATCATAACCCATCGCCACCAAGTCTGATCTTGACATTAAAACTTTATGAGAAACAAAGTCTGCGTCTTCGATTGATTTTGCGTTTCGGTCTATCAAGAATTCTTCAGGTGGCACAGATTCAATTTTGATTTTGCCATTCATTGAAGTTCTTTTAATTTTACAATTATATAAATTAAAATCTGGTTTCTCTACTTGCGAAACATCTACTCCTTGATCTTCGTATTGTTCTAATAATTTTTCATAAGCATCTTTAGCTTTTTCATCTTCATAAACTTCTTCTTCTAAAACTTCTATTTCATTGTAGGTATCTTCTAAGGCATCCTTTTCAGCTTTGGTTAAATTTTTATAAGTTTCATGTTCAACCTTTTCGCTTTCATCATAATAAATTTTTAAGAAACCATTTTTTTCAATTAATGCGTCTTTAAAAAAATTATAAAGTAATTGAAAGCCATTATTGTCTTTGTAGAAAACATGATTGAGATAAGCAGTTGCTTGTTCGGCAAGAGGTACATCTTCGCCTGTTACAGGTTCGCAACGAACTACTTTTTCGGATGCAGTAAATACTCTTAATAAATTTGGTAATAAACTTTCAACAGTGTCAGCAACATCGGTTGATACNACTTGTGATCTACCATCTATTTCAGTTCCAAGTTTGTCGCCTAAATAATATTCTAAAGATTTTCTTCTTGATTGAGAAAGATTACCTCCCAAGTAACCTAACGCATTTTCAATTTGATTTGAAAGTAAACTTCGTAATTTAGGATCTGATAATTCTATGATTTTTTTTGCCATATTAAACTATATAATTCGTATCTACTCTTATCGGTTTAGACCAGTCGGATCTTTCAACAGGTTCTACGATTGCACCATATCGAACAGAGTCGCAAAAGTGTGATGCCCAGTTGTGTAAGGGTTTGTTTCTAAAACAATTATTTTTTTCATCCCATCGTTTGCAGTACGATTTTAATGCCTCAATNAGCTTTTTGCAATTACTTTTATGAAAGTAACANTTCGGCAACATTCGTCTAACTTGCTCAATACCATCTTCTACACTAAGTTTAGGTGCGATGTCAAACTCTAACCCCATTTCTTTAGCTGTTTCCCACCTAGACTTATTCGTACCTATTTCTCTAACTCTAATATCATGGGGAGCTATATGCTTAGAATAGGTATAATTTTTTTCATCNATTACATTCAGGTAATGCTCTAATCCTTCACCTGAGTTTTCATAACAATCAATAATTCGAACCTCATCACCATGTCGTTGAGCAAAGGTTATGACAGTGCTATCGTTCATTCCTAGATCCCACCATGTTTCTACCTCTAGGTCTGGCTCAATGTCGAAATCTTTAATTCTACCTTTTTGCTCCAACTCCTCAATCACCTTGCCGAAATAAGAACCTGAGATTCCAGCTTGGAATGAGCATTCAAATTCTTGAGCATAACTTTCTGGCGACATCGTTTGTTTCGCAGCATCTAATTCTTCTTGAGCTATGATTTTTGTTTCTGAGGCTTTGAACACTTTGGTAAACCAATCTTTATTTGTTTTAGCTTTCTCATGTAATTCAAAGAACCAGTTTCTTCCCATCGGTGTGCCGATAAATATTGCGAAACCTTTTCTGTCGGATAAGCATGGTCTTAAGATGGTGTCAAAAAGGTCTGGCGAAAGGTTTTGTGTTTCATCGCATACTATCCCATCAAAATACTGACCTCTGATTGCACTAGAGTTCTCACCNCCAATAATTTGTATTCTGCTNTTGTTTACCGAAAAATCTACTCTNAGTTCCGACTCATTGAATTTTGTTCCTGGTATGGCAGAGGAAAATTGTTTGAGATAATCCCATGCAGTNNNTTTACCTTGTAATCTATATGGCGAAATAAAGGCATATCTTGGATATGGTTTTGTGTTCGTCAAAGCAGCTTTGATTAAGTGGTTTATGGCGAAAACTGTTTTACCTCCCCTTCTGTGAACGATTACAACATTAAATCGGTTCATATCGCATTTTTTGTGCAAAAAATTTTGAATTTCTCTTGGTTTGTAAGGAATNACAATTTGTTTCATTTTANAACAAAACCCCCCTANTGAATTGTANNNTTATNAGTCAGGATAATCNNTTGGNAAAANAAATTGNGTTTTTAAGAANTCTGANAAGTCNTNAGCTTCTNCNTCNTCTCTAAAACCTTGAAAGTGTGTAATCACAATCGGTTTCTTAGTGGTTTTGTCTTTCATAATGAAGATTATTGTTTTTAGAAATGTGTCATCCATGTGTTTATACCATACATTAATTTTTATTTAGTCGCACAAAAAAATTTGGGGTATCGGCAAAAATAAAACCCCATGTTCTTGCTTTGTTCTTTCAAAAATCAACAAATTATTACTAACGATAATTTATGACTATCAATAGTAATAATAATTATTGTTGCAACCAGACAACATTGTTGCATTTTTGCCACTTCTCATGTGTATAATATGCTTTTTATGTGTGCAAGTTTTGTCAAACTTTCAGACTTATCAACACTTTTACAACATTTTATCAACATAAATTAATCTGGTTTCATCCAAGAAATAGCTAAATTCTGGTCATTATTAGACCTTATTTGCAAAGTTTCAGCAGCTTTTCCATAAGTTTTAGATGATAATTTACTAGCAGACCATTGAGAATGAGCAATCAGGATTTTGTAAAGATTTACCAAATTCTGTCCGCTTTTAGGATCTACAATTCCACCTTCAATTTTAACTTCAAGCTCTTTCCTCTTGTCCTCTAATTCGCTAAGTTTCAGGTCGATGGCTAATTCCTTGCTACGAATATAATTTCGCATAAGTTCTTCATCATTTATTAAATAAGTTCTGAACGATTGCCAACTTATAGGAACGTCATCCCTACTAAATAATTCTCTGATTGTCAGACCATCTGCAATTAAAGAAAGAATATGTGCTTTTAATTTATCGGTTAATTTTCTTTTTCTTCCTGCCATTTTTTTTTATAATAATTCTAAAGTGTGAGTCCAAGCACAGAAAGGAAAGAATAGAAATTTGCTCAGACTCACAGAGTTAATTAACTTAATTGGCTATAACAACTAAAAGAGGGAGCTAGTAGCCAAGCAAAGAAATAACACAAGATATAGTATATTACAAATCAAAAGGNTTNTTTTTAGGAAAATTTGTTAAANCATCAAGTGTAATAGGATTAATCTTAATTTTGCCTTCGAACATNANNCGNTCNATNTCTTTNTGNACTGTNNAAGCNCCAAANCTTTTATTNTCNACAATCCACCGCATCTGCTCTGCGGAGAGCATNCCAACTTTTAANTCGTTTTGTAGCTGCAAAACTATTTCAATTTTTTCGCCAGTGGTGTAGTCGTTACGATAGCTTAATTGTAAAGGTTCATTATTATAGTAATACATCAATCCTTAAACTTCTTAAATTTTTTAAATCCCTTATTACTATTGTTATTATTATTATTGTTATTACTCTTATAATACTGCCCAAATTTTGGGTAGTCTGATTGCTTAAATTTTGACACCCTCTTTACTGAAATTTTGGGTAGTCTTATTATATATCTATTAGCGGAGGATAATCTGTTAATAACTAAATAACCATTATCAATAAGCTCTTTTTTAGCCTTTTGAAGTGTATTAACAGAACAACCTAATTTTTGGCACAAATTAGAGTTTCTGAGGTTTCTATAGTTCTCCGAAAGACTCCGAATATAGCAAAATAAGACTTTTGCCTCATTTCCTATATTTTCATCATATATGAGCTGATTTGGGATCATGGCGAACCCTTTTTTGACTTTTTCCATCTTCTTTAATTCCTTCCTTGCTAGACCTCTTTATATGTCAAATTTTGGGTAATCAATAAGAACATTTAGCGAACATATATTTTTATTCACTCTTAGCTTTTAACACTTGCAATATAGAACAAATGTTATATAAAAATAGTATGTTTAACAAATCAACAAAGGAAAGAAAAATGAGAAAACTATCAGAAGCAGCTCAAGTAAATAAATTATTAAAAAAGAAAGCAAAGGAATTAGGTCTTACAGTTACTGGATCTAGTAAAAATTATAGTATGGGGGATCATGTCAAAATTAATGTTTTGAAAGGTTCTGATAATGCTTTCAAAATATTAAAAGAATATTCTTATCAATTTGAATATGGAAAATTTGATGGAATGAATGACATTTATGAAATTACAAATAGTAGAGATGATATCCCACAGACTAAATATTTATTTATTCAAGATGAAAGAGCAAATCAAATTTTAGAATATTATGATGAAAATATATTTAGAACCGAAAAAAAGTGGATGTGGTTTGATAATGAATTAAGATGTTATGAATGGATCAAACAAATTAAAGATGAATTTAAAGATAATTGGCAAAAAGGATTAATGGATATTATGGAGGGTAAAATCGAAAAATACAAAGTTTTGAATGCTTAGATCGAAACACCCTCATTCTTGGGGGTGTCTTGAGGTTACTCCTCAACTGATGAGATCAGAAACTAAAAG
>FUFK010038757.1_pt1 | contig 15589 bp, 9 predicted proteins | sample 1021851 | NCBI WGS metagenome assembly FUFK01 (sample SAMEA51879418, study PRJEB19060) | metagenome | reverse complement strand
TGGTACAGATAAAGTTTAGCCATGGCGATCTGTTCCTTCTGAGTATCTACTCCAAATCTCTTTGCATTTTTCTCTGCTCTAAGAATACCGGATTCAGCCATATAGACTTCTATTAGAATATCTGATGCAGCTAATAATAATTGCTGATGCTCTTCTAATTGTGGACCAAATTTCTGAACGGCGCTACCTGCAACCATCAGAAATACCTTTTTCAGTTTACCGATCATTTCCTTCTCTTCAGCGAACAGTTCAGAATAATCTGGTTTGTCCATGGAAGGAATTCCAGTAAGCTCATCTGCTACTTTTGTTGCTGGGCCTAGTAGGTCTACATGTCCTTTCATCGCTTTCTTAACCAGCATTCCTACAGATAACATTCTGTTGATCTCGTTGGTTCCTTCGTAGATTCGAGCAATTCTGGCATCTCTCCAGGCAGATTCCATTGGAGTATCTGCAGAGAATCCCATTCCACCAAACACCTGAATACCTTCATCGGCACAATTCTGAACATCTTCTGAACATGCAACCTTCAGAATAGAACATTCGATCGCGTATTCTTCAACACCTTTAAGTTCAGCATCTGCATGTGAACTACCTTCTTCCAGTCTAATATTTATTCGGTCTTCGATATTTTTAGCCGCACGGTAAGAGGCTGCTTCTCCAACATAGGCTGAAGTAGCCATCTCTGCAAGCTTAGATTTTATAGCTCCGAATTTTGCAATGGGAGTATTGAACTGAACTCTGTCATTTGCGTATTTAACAGAAAGATCTGTTACACGACGTTGTGCATCTAAAGAAGCTGCAGCAAGTTTTATACGACCTACGTTTAAAGCGTTCATCGCGATCTTAAAACCATTTCCACGGTCTGAAAGCATATTTTCTACTGGTACCTTGGTTTCATTAAAGAATACCTGGCGGGTAGAGGAGGAGTGAATTCCTAATTTCTTTTCTTCCTCCCCAAAGCTAATACCATTACCTTCTTCGTTTTCTACGATAAAACCGGTAATGTTCTTATCATCTTCAATTCTTGTGAAAACGATAAATACATCTGCAAAACCAGCATTGGAGATCCACATTTTCTGTCCACTAATGCTATAATATTTACCATCTTCAGAAAGGACAGCCTTTGTTTTTCCAGAGTTGGCATCAGATCCTGCACCCGGTTCTGTAAGACAGTAAGCTCCAAACCACTCACCAGTAGCTAATTTTGGCACATATTTTCTCTTCTGTTCTTCATTACCATATAGTGTGATTGGCATTGTTCCAATTCCTGTATGTGCTCCGAAGGCAGTAGCCACAGATCCTGTAGCACCAGAAATATAGTCACAAACAAGCATCGTAGAAACGAAGCCCATTCCTAAACCATCATACTCTTCAGGTACCGCAACACCTAGAAAACCTAGTTCTCCGGCTTTGCGCATTACCTCTTCAGTAAGAGCGTAATTTTTCTTTTCGAATTCTTCTTTATGAGGCCAGATCTCGCGCTCTACAAATTCCTGAACGGAATCGCGCATCATTTTCTGTTCCTCATTAAAATCTTCCGGCGTGAAAACGTCTTCACATTTAGTCTCTTTTACAAGAAACTGACCACCGCGAAGAAGATCTTTTTTAGTTGTATCTGTACTCATTTTTATATTAAGATATTAGTATTGAGATGTAAGATTTTNGACTTAGTATCTCAATTAATTTATATTATTTATAGTTTGTTANTCTCATATCTAAGATCTAAAATCTCAGGTTTAGTTTAAAAATTCGAAAACTCCGGCAGCTCCTTGCCCGGTTCCAACGCACATTGTTACCATACAATGCTTGTTCTTAAGATCACGCTTACGCATTTCGTCAAATATCTGGACTGAAAGTTTTGCTCCTGTACATCCCAGTGGGTGTCCCATCGAGATCGCGCCACCATTCACATTTAATTTTTCTTTATCCAGACCAAGTTCCCGAATTACAGCAAGTGACTGCGAAGCAAATGCCTCGTTCAATTCGATAAGCTCAAGGTCGTCCTGTTTCAGGCNAGCTTGTTTCAGTGCTTTCGGAATCGCATGAACTGGTCCTATACCCATAATTCGAGGTTCAACACCCACTGCGGAATAACTTACCATTCTTGCTATTGGCTCGAGATTTAGTTCTTTAACCATTTCTTCACTCATAACCATTACAAAGGCAGCACCATCACTCATTTGCGATGAGTTACCTGCAGTAACACTTCCACCATCAGNAAAAACAGGTCGTAATTTATTCAGAACTTCAACTGAAGTATCTTTTCTAGGACCTTCATCTTTGTTTACTGTATAAGACCTCGTTTTCTTTNTACCATCTTCAACATAAGTCTCATCGATAGTGATTGGAACGATCTGATCCTGAAAACGATCTTCCTGCTGCGCTTTAATAGCTTTCTGGTGTGAATCGTATGCAAATTGATCCTGATCTTCCCTGGATACATTGTATTTGTTCGCTACCGCTTCCGCAGTAAGACCCATTCCCCAGTAATAATCTTCATTACCATTTTTGGCAACTTCGTAATTTGGAACTGGCTTATAACCTCCCATAGGAATATAACTCATGCTTTCCGCACCACCTGCGATCACACAATCTGCCATTCCCATCTGGATCTTAGCAGTTGCAATGGAGATCGTCTCCAATCCTGAAGCACAGTATCTATTTACGGTCATACCCGGAACATCTTCGATCTTTAATCCCATTAATGAGATCAATCTACCTACGTTCAAACCCTGTTCTGCTTCTGGCATAGCATTACCAACCATGACATCATCAATACGAGTCTTGTCAAAATCTGGTAACTTATCCATCATATACTGGATGGTTTCTGCAGCAAGTTCATCAGGTCTTTTAAATCTAAAAACACCTCTGGGAGCTTTCCCAACTGCTGTTCTGTATGCTTTAACTATATATGCTGTTTTCATTTTATTCTTTTTAATTGTTAGAACTTGACTTCCTGCTTAGTTTCTTAAAGGTTTTCCTTTTTTCAACATATGCTGAAGGCGTTCCAGCGTTTTTCTCTCTCCGGTTAAGGATAGGAATGCTTCTCTTTCAAGATCAAGTAGATATTGTTCGCTTACCATCTGGCTGGATGATAAATCTCCACCGGCCATAACATATGCCAGTTTGTTTGCGATCTTGTGATCATGNTCGCTAATNTATTTNCCTGCAGCCATCTGGTCTGTTCCAACCATAAANGCNCCAAGNGCCTGCTTNCCTANNACCTTNATNTCTGTACGTTTGATNGGCATGGTGTAACCNTTTTCTGCNATNAANAGCGCATGTTTCTTAGCGATCGCCAATTGTCTGTCTGGATTGATCACTACTATATCTTTTCCCTTTTGAAGAATATTTAGATCAAATGCTTCATAAGCTGAAGTAGATACTTTTGCCATCCCAATGGCCAGGAAATTTTCTCTTAATCGGTTTAACTCCACATCATCCTTCTCAAAGGTATCAGAGGCACGAAGAGTCATTTCCTTGGTTCCACCACCGCCAGGTATTACTCCAACACCAAACTCTACAAGTCCGGTATATGTTTCTGCTGCAGCAACAACTTTATCAGCATGCAGTGAAAGTTCACAACCACCACCCAGAGTCATTCCGTGTGGTGCAGCTACTGTTGGAATAGAGGAGTAGCGCATTCTCATCATGGTATCCTGGAAATATTTGATAGCCATGTTCAATTCTTCATATTCCTGCTCTACAGCCATCATGAAGATCATCCCAATATTTGCTCCTACAGAAAAGTTNTTGCCATCATTCGCAACTACAAGGCCTTGATAATCTTTCTCAGCCATGTCAATGGCTTTGTTGAGTCCGTCAAGAACATCACCTCCAATAGAATTCATTTTACTTCTGAATTCAACATTAAGGATTCCGTCGCCAAGATCTTCCACTACNACTCCGCTGTTCTTGAAAACTTCCTTAGATTCTCGAATATTATCAAGAATTATAAATGAATCCTGACCAGGAACCTTAGTTTGCTTCTTATCCTCGATGTCATAATAGTAGGTATTACCATCTTTTACAGTGTAGAAGCTCTTACTTCCATTTTCCAGCATTTCACTTACCCAGGCTGCAGGTTCATAACCTTCAGCTTTCATCATTTCAATACCCTTTTCAACACCAATTGCGTCCCAGATCTGGAATGGTCCATGTTCCCATCCAAAACCAGCTTTCATGGCATCGTCGATCTTGTATAACTCGTCTGAAATTTCAGGAATACGATTCGAAACATAAGCGAATAGTGCAGAGAAATTCTTTCTGTAGAAATCACCGGCTTTATCTTTTCCTTTGATCAATACTTCGAAACGATCTGCTACATTATCAATAGACTTGGTCATTTCAAGAGTTGCGAAAGATGCACTCTTACGGTCTCTATATTCCATGGTATCAAGATCCAGAGATTTGATCTCACTTGAACCATCTTTATTTTTAATCTTTTTATAGAAACCCTGACCAGTTTTGCTTCCCAGCCATTTTTTCTCCATCATAGTGTCGATAAAGTCTGGCAAAGCGAAGAGATCATGCTGCTCATCATTTGGAACATTCTCATGAAGTCCGTTTGCAACATGCACTAGAGTATCCAGACCTACAACGTCTACCGTTCTAAAGGTTGCCGACTTCTGCCTTCCTATCACCGGACCAGTAAGCTTATCAACCTCTTCAATGGTCATTCCCATATCCTTTACGGTGTGGAATAAGCTCATAATAGAGAAGATACCAATTCTATTCCCAATAAAGGCAGGAGTATCTTTCGCTAATACAGCATTTTTCCCAAGGAATTTTTCACCATACATTTTTAGGAATTCCAGAACTTCAGAAGAAGTTTCTCTTCCTGGAATGATCTCAAATAATCTTAAATATCTTGGTGGATTAAAGAAGTGAGTTCCACAGAAGTGCTTTTTAAAATCATCAGATCTTCCATCGGTCATGAAATTGATAGGAATACCTGAAGTATTTGAAGTAATAAGGGTTCCTGGTTTTCTATGCTTTTCCAGGTTTTCAAAGACCTGTTTTTTAATGTCCAGACGTTCTACTACAACCTCAATGATCCAGTCCACTTCAGAAACTTTTGAAATATCATCTTCCAGATTTCCAGTAGTAATTCGGTTAACGAAGTCCTTGTGATAAATTGGAGATGGTTTGGATTTTACTGAAGCCGTTAAAGCATCATTTACGATCCTATTTCTAACGACTTTGTCATCAAGGCTAAGGCCTTTTTTCTGTTCTTTTTCATTGAGCTCACGGGGAACGATATCAAGTAGAAGTACTTCCACTCCAATATTTGCAAAGTGACATGCAATACCACTTCCCATTATACCGGACCCAATAACTGCAACTTTATTAATCCTTCTTTTCATTATTTGATTTTTATGGTTCAAATAAACCAAACCTGTTCAGGCCTGGTTTATTATTGTTTTACACTAATTTCTTCAGTATATATTTTCTTTTCACTAATAAGACCAGTGATCGTATTTGCTACCTGTATAAAAGTTTTAAGATCCTTATCGCTCACATTTTCCTTTACAGACTCATCGAACCTCAAAACCACTCTCTTAGAATAATCGCGCATCTCTTTTCCGAAATCTGTCAAGTAGATAAGAACGCTACGTCCATCATGTGGATTGCGTTTTCTTTCTATTAAACCTTTTTCTTCCATAGTTTTCAAAATTCTCGAAAGGCTGGTAGCTTCCATCCCCATTTTTGGACCCAAAGAGGTTGATGGGGTTCCATCTTCCGGATCAATACTTAATAAGGCAAAACCTGTAGCCATCGTACTTCCGGCCTTACCTGCTTCTTCATTATACATTTTAGAAACAGCCATCCAGGTGGCACGTAAAACATAATCTATGGTTTTCTCCTTCATGGGGGATTTTGGATTGATTCCAAAGTTAGGAAAAAATATTATGCATGCATAATAAAATGTCTTTAAAAATACTAATATCTTGTTTTAATGTTATTTAAATTCCTAAAACCAAAAAACTCCCCGGTAGTTGGGGAGTTTTTATTAGCATATTCTTAATGATAGATTAGAATCTACCGTACAGTTTTTCATAAAGATCCTGGTATCGGTCACGAATATTACGTCGTTTTAACTTCATAGTAGGAGTAAGGTGCTCATCTTCTATCGTCCATGGATCTGGGGTTAATTCAAATGTCTTAACTCTTTCCCATTTTCCGAATTTCTGATTGTAGAAATCTACTTCTTCCTGTATGCGTTCACGTACCAAATTGTTACGTGATATGTCTGCAGGATCACCCGCGCCAAGATCGATATTCTTTCTCTGCGCCCATTCTGTAATGAATTCGTAATTAGGCTGGATCAAAGCTGCCGGCATTTTCTCTCCATCTCCAACCACCATGATCTGCTCAATAAATCTTGATTGCTTCATGGTATTTTCGATAAGTTGCGGTGCAACATATTTCCCTCCAGATGTTTTGAACATCTCTTTCTTACGATCTGTGATCTTGAGGAAACCATCTTTATCGATCTCTCCAATATCTCCCGTATGGAAGAAACCTTCAGAATTAATTACTTCTCTGGTCTTTTCTTCATCCTTATAATAACCTTTCATAACGTTAGGCCCTTTAGTCAGGATTTCTCCGTCTTCAGCAATTTTGACTTCTACATTATCCAGCACTTTTCCAACAGTACCAATTCTGAAACCTCCATTGCGTTCGTCATTCACCGCGATTACTGGTGATGTCTCTGTTAGACCATAACCTTCCATTACGGGAATTTCAGCAGCAGCGAAAACTCTTGCGAGTCTTGGTTGCAATGCTGCACTTCCAGAAACGATCAGGTCTATATTTCCACCCAAACCTTCTTTCCACTTAGAAAATATTAGTTTACGGGCAAGTTTTAATTTTGTTTCGTACCACCAGCCGTTTTGTCCATATGGCTCATATTCCAGTCCAAGCTCTACAGCCCAGTAGAATAATTTTTGTTTTACACCGCCAAGGGCAGTTCCTTTAGCGATGATCTTATCATATACTTTTTCCAGCAATCTCGGAACGGCAGTTATTACATGTGGTTTTACCTCTTTCAGGTTATCACTTATCTTTTCGATAGATTCAGCAAAATATACCGATACTGAATAATACTGGTATAGATAGAGGATCATTCGCTCAAAGATATGGCAAACTGGTAGGAAACTTAAACCTACGTAAGTTCCGGTATCGAAGGGAACACGAGGCGCACTTCCTAGCACGTCACTTACGATATTCTTATGAGTTAACATGACGCCTTTTGGTCTTCCTGTGGTTCCGGAAGTATATATTAAGGTAGCCAGATCATCTTCTGTAACTGCTTTCTTAAGCTTTTCTACTTCATCCTGGTTAGCCTTATCCTCTCCAGATTTTAGTAATTCTTTCCAATTCTTACAGCCAGCGATCTCGTCAAAACTATAAACTTCCAGCAGGCTGGTCGTGGCTTTAATACTGTTTAATTTTTCAAGGATCTCTTCATCTGAAACAAAGCAGTAAGTAGCTCCACTATGATTCAAAACATATTCATAATCTTCTTCGGAAATGGTAGGGTAGATTGGAACATTTTGAGCTCCGATCTGAAGTATTCCAATGTCCATAATATTCCACTCAGTTCTATTATTAGTGGAGATAACTGCAATGTTATCATTCGGTTTCACGCCAAGCCGAAGAAGTCCCCGACTAATTGCATTCGCCTTATCAATATATTGCTGAGTCGAAACAGTTTCCCATTTTCCATCATATTTAGTAGCAAAAGCAACATCCAGTGGATGATTTTCTAATTGATAGTAAGGAAAGTCAAATAGACGTTTAATGTCGTTCATGAAAAGGAAAGATTTTAGATATACCTTGCAAAATAGCAATTTTCAGAGCTCATTCAAATCAAATATGATAAAAAAAAATCTTATTGTTTGAGTATTTACTAAAATCTGACTTAAAAATTCTATTTCTAAAATCTGTTAATAATTCCTTAAACTCTTCAGTATCAATCTAAATTCGACTTCATAAATCGCTATCCGATCACTAAATCTTCAAAGCATTTCCAACCAAAAAAAAACTTGAATATTTCAGTTTAAACCAATTTGTTGATCTCTTTTTTGAATATATCAGCGTATTTGTCGATTCAATCTGAAATAGGATTATCTATTTCTGGATACTCAATTTAAAAATCCGAAAGAAGTTATTGGGTTTTATAGTATGCGAAAAGTGACTCTAACATAGAATTGTGCTACCGTATTGAAAAGAAAAAAGGAACCGATTGGTTCCTTTTTATATTTTATTTCTCTAGCCATTTTCTGGCATTCACAAAGCCTTCCAGCCACGGTGACACTTCATCTTTGCGGCCATTTGGATAATGTGCCCAGTTCCATTGAAAAGTAGATCGCTCCATATGCGGCATCATTACCAGGTGTCTACCGCTTGAATCTGTAAGTGCAGCAGCGTTATAATGTGAACCATTTGGATTTGCCGGGTAGCCTTCATAAGCATATTTACCCACGATGTTATAGCGGTTTTCCTCGTACGGGAAACTGAATTTACCCTCACCATGTGCGGCCCATATTCCTAGCGTACTTCCCGATAAAGTGGAAAGCATAACAGAATTGTTTTGTGGAATTTCTACGGAAGTAAAATTACATTCAAATTTCTGCGATTCATTATGCAGCATTTTCGGTTTTTGCTCATGNTCCGCATTAATAAGTCCCAGCTCAATAAACAGCTGACANCCATTGCAAACTCCAAGGCTNAGNGTATCTTCTCTACGGAAGAAATTTTCCAGTGCAGCTTTTGCTTTTTCATTATATAAGAATGCTCCAGCCCATCCTTTTGCACTACCAAGAACATCTGAATTTGAGAATCCCCCAACTGCTGCAATAAATTGTATNTCTTCAAGGGTTTCTCTTCCGGTGATCAGATCGGTCATGTGCACATCTTTCACATCAAAACCAGCAAGGTACATAGCCCGGGCCATTTCCCTTTCAGAATTAGAACCTTTTTCACGAATGATCGCTGCCTTTATTCGCGGTTTCTTAGTATCCATTTCAGGTAACTTTCCGGTAAAATGTTCTGGAAACTTAAATTCGAGTGGTTGCTTCTTATAGTTATTGAATCGTTCAGTTGCTTTATCGATCCCGCTTTGACGCTCATCCAGAAGAAAACTGGTTTTGTACCAGGTGTCTCTTAATTCGGCAATATGAAAATGGAAAGCATCATCACCAACCTTGATATTTAGCGCTGTACCTTCAGTCGCAGTTCCAATCTTATGATAGTCTATTTCAAGTTCCTTCATAAAAGTTTCCGCAGCATCATCTTTAGCCTGGAATACTATTCCGCAGTTTTCATTAAAGAACAACTTGATAATATCTTTTTCGCCTAGTGCACTCAGGTCAAGATTTGCACCCAGATCAATATCTGCAAAACACATCTCAAGCAAGGTTGTGATCAATCCACCCGAAGCCACATCATGACCCGCTGCGATCATATCGCTCTTAATCATGGATTGCACGGCATTAAAGATTTTGCTGAAACGCTCATCATTCTTTACGGTAGGAGCTTCATCGCCAACTTTATTCAGAATTTGCGCGAAAGTGGATCCTCCCAGTTTATAATCATCTCCGGAAAGATTGATATAATAAATGCTTCCTGCATTCTTCTTTAGTACCGGTTCTACAACCGATTTAATATTNTCACAATGTCCTGCAGCAGAAATAATCACCGTACCTGGCGAGAGAACATCACCATCTTTGTATTTCTGTTTCATGGATAGCGAATCCTTTCCTGTTGGGACATTAATACCCAGAGAAATAGCAAAATCTGAAATTCCTTTTACCGCTTCATAAAGTCTTGCATCTTCACCTTCGTTATTACAGGGCCACATCCAGTTGGCGGAAAGTGATATAGATTTAACACCTTTTTCAAGAGGAGCCCAGATAATATTAGATAGTGCCTCTGCAATAGAATTACGAGAGCCAGCTACAGGATCGATTAATGCAGAAATAGGGGAGTGTCCAATTGAGGTGGCAACTCCTTCCTTGCCTTTGTAATCCAAAGCCATTACTCCGCAATTGTTTAATGGCAGCTGTAAAGGTCCTGCAGTTTGCTGTTTAGCAACGCGTCCCGAAACACAACGATCCACTTTATTAGTAAGCCAGTCTTTACAGGCAACCGCTTCTAGTTGCAGGACCTGTTGTAAATACTCGTGAATTTTCTCTTGTTGATAACCGAGTTTTTCATAATTGCGAGTAACCGTCCTGTCTTCCATGATCGTCNTGGGTGAACTTCCAAACATATCTGCCAGAGCAAGGTCCATTGGTTTATCGCCAGATTTCATGCCTTCAAAGGTAAATNTATAATCACCGGTCACATTTCCAACTTCATACATGGGAGAACGNTCACGATCTGCGACTCTTCTTAANGTATCGAGGTCTTTCTCNCCAATAACCAGACCCATTCTTTCCTGGGATTCATTACCAATGATCTCCTTGGCAGAAAGGGTTGGATCTCCAACAGGTAAACTATCAAGATCTATCTTTCCACCTTTTTCTTCTACCAGCTCACTTAAACAGTTCAAGTGACCACCAGCGCCATGATCATGAATGGAAACTATGGGATTGTNCTCGCTTTCTACCATTCCACGAACGGCATTCGCAGCTCTTTTCTGCATTTCCGGATTGGAACGCTGTATGGCATTTAGTTCTATACCACTNCTAAATGCACCAGTATCTGCTGAGGAAACAGCAGCGCCACCCATTCCAATTCTATAGTTTTCACCACCAAGAACGACGATCTTGTCATTTTCTTGAGGAATATCTTTTAATGCCTGGTCCTTTTTTCCGTAGCCAATTCCACCGGCAAGCATGATCACTTTATCGTAACCCAGAGAACGTTCGTGTTCCATATGTTCGAAGGTAAGTACAGATCCTGAAATTAGGGGCTGACCAAATTTGTTACCAAAATCTGAAGCACCATTAGANGCTTTTATTAAGATATCCATTGGAGTTTGGTACAACNATTCACGCTTTTTCATGCCATTTTCCCATGGTCGATCTTCCTCAAGTCTGGAGTAAGATGTCATATAGACTGAAGTTCCCGCCAAAGGAAGCGAACCTTTACCACCAGCAAGCCTGTCCCTAATTTCTCCACCACTACCAGTNGCTGCTCCATTAAATGGTTCTACGGTCGTAGGGAAATTATGAGTTTCAGCTTTAATGGAAATAACAGATTCGAAGTTCTTTATTTCATAATATTCCGGAACATCGGGAGCTTTGGGAGCGAACTGTTCAACAACAGGTCCGTTTATAAATGCGACGTTNTCCTTATANGCTGAAACGATCTCGTTTGGGTTCTCTTCGGAAGTTTTTCTTATCAGTTTAAAAAGAGATACAGGTTTTTCCTCGCCATCAATAACAAAAGTTCCATTAAAGATCTTGTGTCTACAATGTTCTGAGTTCACCTGGGAAAAACCAAAAACTTCAGAATCTGTAAGTTTTCGATCCAGTTTTACTGAAAGATCTTCCAGGTATTTAACTTCTTCAGCATTCAATGCTAAACCTTCCTGTTTATTATAGGCTGCGATATCATCGATCTCTATAATTGGCTTAGGCTCAACATGAATATCAAAGATCTCNTGATCGAGTTGCTTGTATTTCTGAGATAACATTGGATCAAAATCAGAAAAATGTTNATCAACNTTNAGAAATTCCTCGATTCTAATGATTCCGGTNATNCCCATNTTNTGAGTGATCTCNACAGCATTNGTACTCCAGGGAGTGATCATTGCGGCACGTGGACCAACAAAAAAATCTGCCAGAGCAGATTTATTTATTTGAAGAGTATTTCCAAAAAGCCAGTTTAGTTTTGAAATAGACTGTGCAGAAAGGTTGGAGTGCGTTTCAACCGCAAAAACCTTGGTAGTTTGATTTCCGAAGAAAAGGATCATGTAAGTTGTGTTTGTGTTGTTTTGAACANGNCACAAATTTACTTTTTTGCCTTCAATTCATGAAATTAAAACTTGTCAATATCATATCTATATAAGGACAAATTTTAATGCTTCGNAAGTATACCGATTTCTAAGCCTGTTTTTCCAGNAGCGCCATATAGAANCCATCATAGCCACTTTCGCTGGATAGAATCTTCTTTTCTCTTAGCAACCGGAATTCTTTCCCTTCTTCTGTCTTTAGAAACTTCTGAACCTGTTTATCATTTTCCGAAGGTAGAATAGAACAGGTAGCATACACCATTTTTCCACCTTTTTTCAAGATCCTGGAATATTGCTGAAGGATTTCAGCTTGAGTATGGTTGATCTTTTCCAGAAACTCTGGTTGTAGTTTCCATTTCGCATCTGGATTTCTACTAAGAACTCCAAGTCCGCTACATGGAGCATCGATTAGAACCCTGTCTGCCGAATTATATAATTTTTTAATCACTTTCGTGGTCTCAATACTTCTGGTTTCCACGTTATGAGCGCCAGCTCGTTTTGCACGTCGTTTTAATTCTTTCAACTTATTTCCATAAATATCCAGCGCAATGATCTGGCCTTTATTCTCCATAAGTGCCGCCAGGTGAAGGGTTTTCCCACCTGCGCCTGCGCAGGTATCTACAACTCTCATTCCTGGTTGTACGTCAAGAAACTCTGCCACTCGCTGAGAATTTGCATCCTGAACTTCGAAAAGACCATCCTGGAAGGCTTTTGTTCTAAAAACGTTAGAACGCACCTTTAGCTCCAGTGCCTCAGGATAATTTCTTACTTTATTGGTTTCTATACCTTCTTCCAGTAGAATACCAGCCAGTTTATCAGGATCAGTTTTTAGGCTATTGGCTCTCAGGACTACCGGAGCTTGTGTATTTAAAGCGCTCAATTCCTGTGTCCATATCTTTTCACCTAACTCTTCCACACCAAGTTCGTCCAGCCAGTCTGGCACAGATTCTCTGAATTTTCGAGTTCTGCTTAGTTCGTCAAATTTCCCTTTAATTCGTCGCACCGGAGTTCCATCGAATTGTGGCCATTCCGGAATCTTAACGCCTCTAAGTACACACCAGACAGCGAAGATCCTAAACAGGTCTTCTCTGGAAAATGGTTCTTTTACTTCAGCAATTTCAGCATATAATCTTTTCCAACGAACGATATCGTAAGTGGTTTCAGCAATGAAACTGCGATCCCTTGATCCCCATCTTTTATCACGCTTTAGCGTCTTTTCAATTACCTTGTCGGCATATTTTCCATCGTTGAAAATTTCAGCAAGAGCATCAATAGTTGCAAAAACGAGATTTCTATGTAGGCGCATAATTCTTCTTTAAGCCGGCAAAGTTACGTTTTTTTGATTCGGAAAAATCTATATTTGGATCAAATCTATTTTATGAAAAAACTGGTACTTCTTCTATTAGTCCTTACTGCAGGTTGCAAAAATGATACTAAGAAGGAAGCTGATGATTCAGCCTCTACAAGTAAGCATAAACCTTTTAGTGAAGTTCATATCGAAAATATACTTGAAGATGATTCATTGAGCATCAGGGCGATCCAGGTGATTGGTGAGAATCTGGCCTTTGCAGCTAATAAGGGAACTTATGGTTTGTATGATGCAGCGTCCAAAACCTGGAAGACGAATACTCAGGCTTATGATAGTATTTATCCTGAGTTTCGTGCTATCGCCAGCACATCGAACGACTTCTTTATGCTTGGGGTAGGAAGTCCGGCGTTGTTATACAAAACTGGGAATAATGGCCAGTTAGAACTGGTCTATAAAGAAGATGATGAGAAAGCGTTTTATGATTCCATGACTTTCTGGAATGATACAGAAGGAATTGCGATGGGCGATCCTACTAATGGCTGTATTTCTATCATAATCACAAGAGATGCTGGTAAAAGCTGGAAAAAACTTGACTGTGAGCAGCTACCTGAAACTGCAGAGGGAGAAGCAGCTTTTGCAGCCAGTAATTCAAATATTGNAACTTATAATGATGAAACCTGGATTCTAACAGGCGGAATGAAATCGAGAATATTGTACTCTCCAGACAAGGGGGAGAACTGGGAGGTCTTTGATACCCCACTTGTCCAGGGAACTGCCACTTCTGGAGGTTATAGTGTTGACTTTTTTAATTCTGAAATTGGATTCATNATTGGTGGAGATTATACCAAACCAAAAGAGAATAACGGAAACAAAGCGATCACGAAAGACGGTGGTAAAACCTGGAATCTGATCGCGGAAGGNCAGGAGCCTGGCTATAGAAGTTCGGTTAGATTCGTTCCTGGTAGTGATGGAAAGGAATTAGTTGCCGTAGGTTTTNAAGGCATAAATTATAGNAAGGATAGTGGAGAAACCTGGACGGAACTTNGTNATGAAGGATTCTTTACAATTAGATTCATTAATGATTCCACTGCATATGCCGCAGGAAGTGGAAGAGTAGCGAAGCTTAGATTTAAATAAAAAACAAGCCCGACTTTTAAAGCCGGGCCGTTTCAATCTAACCAAATACTTAACCAATATTATTCGTCACTCGATTTATTATTTCCCTTTTTNGCTCTGTATTCTCTAATGAGCTTTTTATGAAATTCGTCCTCGAGTTTATGTAGTTTTATAATGTCTTTCGCCGTAATGATCTGCTTTAAATCCTTGAAGAGTTGTTTCTTGATCTTGTATTCTTCGTTTTCAACAGAAAGAAATTCATTTAGAAGATCTTCTGCCTGGTCCTCATTATAGCAACTTACATCCTCCAGTTCGATATGCTCACGTTCGTGAAGTTTTCTCTTCTTACGCTCGTATTCATTATAAATTGGCCAGAATTCCTGAGCCAGTTTATCGGTAAGCTCGAGTTCCTGAGTAATAAAAGCTACTTTAAGAGCTTTGATCCTCTTGTGTTGTGCTTCCCGATCTTCGTTTTTTTCCTGTGCCAATAAAATATTTGCTGGCAGAAGAAATAGAATTATTAGTAGGTATCTTTTCATAATTAGTCCATTATATAAGATGGATCTTCAACATTCTCATCAATATATTCGAAAGCTGCTTCAGTATCAATTTCAGTAAAGTCAGCTTCCAGATCACCTTGAGTTATCAAATCTGAATATTCAACACTATTAAGATCGATACTTCCCATTTCGTAACTATCATAAATGTAATTTTCTAATGCCGTAACCTCAATATCATCCCATCCCAGATCATTAGTTTGGTTAGAAGGAAAGAAGTTGCCAAGCATGATGACCATGATTGCAGCAATCGCCGAAGCATATAGCCAGTATTCTTTTTTGAATAACGGTACAACTTTGGTTTCAGGGACAACAGATTTTGACAGGATACTATCCTCTAGCTTATCGAAATAATTATCCGGGGTAGTAAAGCCTGAACTTTCGATTGCAGGTAGTTCATTTTCAACCGAAATCTTATTCATAAGACTGTTTTCAAGATCCTGGAAATAAGTTTCCGGGACTTTGAAGCCAGAGTTGCTCTTATGTTTAAAATTATCGGTTTTCATCGTACTTATGACTTGGTTTTTTAGTAATGGTTTAATTCGACTTTAAAAATTCTTCGATCTTCTTGGTCGCAATGTGATACGAAGCTTTCAAAGCTCCTTCACTAGTACTCAAAATCTCTGCCATTTCTCTATA
>FUFK010719723.1_pt1 | contig 15590 bp, 19 predicted proteins | sample 1021851 | NCBI WGS metagenome assembly FUFK01 (sample SAMEA51879418, study PRJEB19060) | metagenome | reverse complement strand
ATACAGCAAATCAACTGCTAAATGAAAACAGAGACTCTATATCTCCACAGTATCCCTACGGCATATCAAAACTAGCTGCAGAAAGATCAATCATGAATCTTCAAGATGACAAATTTAGACCAATAGCACTAAGGAAAGGTACAGTTGGAGGGTGGTCACCCAGAATGAGATTTGATCTGGTGGTTAATGCAATGACGAAAACTGCTTTAACGCAGGGAAAGATCATCGTTAACAATCCCTCTATTTGGAGACCTTTAGTGGACATCCGTGACGTCGTTGCCGCTTATGTTAGGTCTATAGAGTCTAACTTGGATGTTTCTGGGGTGTATAATATTTCTGAAGACAATTACACCATAGGAAGGTTAGCTGACTTGGTTAAGGATACTTTAGTTGAAGAGGGTCGGAAAATTTCAATAGAAACACGTAATGTACAAGATTTTAGAAACTACAAGGTTTTGAACACCAAAGCTCAGGCAGAACTTGATTTTAAACCTAGATTTACTCCTCAAGATTCTGTAACATCGATACTGAAAAACATTAAAAACGATGTTGACTTTAATGACAAAAAATATTATAATATCCAAGTGTTTAAGGAAAACTTTTGATGAGTTTTTGGAGATATTATGAATACTACCTGACACTACATCAAAACAGGTGGAATAGGAGATTGCACGTAATAGGGCAAGTTGCTACTTTGCTTGTCCTATATTATGCCATTAAATCAGGTAACTGGTTGCTATTGCCACTGATACCGTTCGTGGTGTATCCTTTTGCTTGGTCAGGGCATTATTTTTTTGAAAAGAACAGACCTGCCGCTTTTTCAAATCCATTGTGGGCAAAAGCGTGTGACTGGATAATGTTAAGAGATATTTTGATTGGGAGAATAAAATGGTAACATCGGAAAATAGTAAAGAATTATTTATTTTAAAATTAATTGAGGAATACATCAATGAAAAGGAGGCGAACAGCACTTGGACTCCTGGCAAGGACTGGGTAAGATATGCAGGACCGTTCTTTAGCAGTGACGAGTATGTTAGATCAGTGAAGTCTCTTTTGAGTGGTTGGTTGGTAATGGGTACCGATTCACTTAAGTTTGAAAGAAAGTTTCCTAAGCATTTTGGAAAGAACTTCGGAATTCTAACAAACAGTGGGTCTAGTGCTAACTTGTTGATGATGGCCTCGATGAGGTCCAAGAGACTGTATAATTTCCCAAAAGGTACTAAAGTTATCACTCCTGTTGCTGGGTTTCCAACAACAGTGAATCCTATTTTTCAGGTTGGATTCGAACCTGTTTTTGTGGACATCGAATTGGGTAGTTTAAATCTTGACGTAGATCAGTTAGAAGAAGCAGCAAAGAAGGGCGCTAAGATTCTTACGTTTGCTCATGTTTTAGGTAACCCACCAAACATGGATAAGGTTATGGAAGTTGTTAGGCAATACGATTTAGTCTTGCTTGAAGATACTTGTGATGCTCTTGGTAGTACGTATGATGGCGAAAAGCTTGGTTCATTTGGAGAGATGGCATCATGTTCATTTTACCCAGCGCACCACATTACGATGGGTGAAGGTGGGTTTGTATCGACGAGAACATGCGAGCAAGAAAGAGTAGTCAGAAGTTTTAGAGAGTGGGGCAGAGGATGTTATTGTGTTGGCAAAGAGGCAAACCTGCTAAAAAATGGAACTTGCAAGCGTAGATTTGATAACTGGATTCCAACACTGCCGAATGAGATATTCGACCACAAGTTTGTTTATGAAGAAATTGGATACAATTTGAAACCAATTGAACTTCAAGCGTCGATGGGTCTTGCGCAAATGGAAAAGATTGAAACTATAACAGAACGTCGTAAAGAAAATTATTCTCGCTTGTTTAATATTTTTAAAAAGTACGAAGATCATTTACATTTGCCACGCGCAACAGAAAAGTCTGATCCTAGCTGGTTTGCTTTTCCGATGACGGTCAAAGATGGTGCACCCTTTAAAAGATCTGATTTTACTTCATTTCTAGAAGATAATAAGATCCAAACAAGAAATTACTTTGCAGGTAATATTATGCTACAACCAGCATATGACCATCTTGCCAACACAGATGAGATTGTGAAGAACTTTCCAGTTTCAAGAAAGGTAACAACCGACACGTTCTTTTTGGGAACTAGTCCAGTTATCACTGCAGAGCAGATTGATTATGTAGAAACAGTTGTAGATAAGTTTATGAGAGAAGAAATATAATGGGAATGACTGACTTTGAGATTGCGGGACGCTACACATCTGTTGTTGGAGAAGTCTTAAATGAATTGCCCGTAGGTTCTAAAGTTGCTTGGTTAGGTCAAAAGCACCCTTCAGTAAATCAGGATAAGTTTTTGTATGACTCAATTATGTCAGGTGTGCAAACTGAATTGGAACATCATTTTTATGACTTAAACAATGAAGAGTTTGAAACGTCGCACAAGTGGGATGTTCACGAAGAGTGGAGTATAAGTGGATATGATTTAGTGTTAGGTCTTAGGGTACTTTACTTGTGCGACTCTCGTAATAAGTTGATGTCAAATTTGATTAGAGTATGCAATGGAAACGACAAAGTAATATTTGATTTTATGACAGGTAACCCAGTCCTTATAAATGGAAATGAGACTTTTGTAAAAAAGAATAATAGTCCAACAATTTTACCATTTTTTCCTGAATTTTATCGTGCACAATTTAGTGTACAACCAAATCATAACGATCAAGTTATTACACTTAAACATTTGAAAGATTACGACATTGAGGTTAATAACATTTTAACTTTCAGAGATGGTATTAAAAGAAGGTTCTATACACTGTGTGAGGTAACCTGTGACACTTAATTTTTTCTTAAGAGAGATGACACATTTAAGATATTTTGTTCCGATTGTTATGGAAGGTAATAGTCGAGGACTTCAATCAATATTTTATGTCACTCCATCTAATAAATACAATTGTCCAATACTACACAGACTTTCCTTAGAAAAAGTGTGTAATGAATTGAACATTATCATGAAAGATGCTAATGATATTGTTGGTGCAAATGGAATTATATTTACATCGGAGGAATCTGGCATTGAGTTTATCAAAAAGAATACAACTGCAAAAAAAGTTACTCTTTGTTATCAGACAGATTATACTCTATCGTACAGAAATTACGTTGATATTGTGGATCATATTGTTATGCCAAGTGAGAGCGTGGCTAGATTCTATGGGTTAACATCTGACAAAAATTTATATACAGGAATACCAAAGTATGATACTGATATAAAAAAAGATTTTGTTATGAAAAGGTACTCACTTGATCCACACAAAAATAAAGTTCTTTTTATGTGGCCAAAGTCAAGAGACTTGCACAAGATGCCAATAGATATTATCAAAAACTTTAATGAATTGGGATGGCAAGTGATTGTTAAAACTAGGGGTAAGGATAGTTTGCACCCTAAGACGATTGAGGATCTGATTGAAAGTGGTAATAAGTGTTTTTCAGATGCGTCTTGGTATCCACATACGACACAGGAACTATTAGAGGTTTGCGATCTGGTTGTAAACTCAGGTTCTACAACGATAGAGGAGTGTGTTATGCATGAGGTTCCTTTAATAAATTTTGATATAAAACCTGCAACAAGGCATGGGAGAACTAACAAACACCGAGTTACATATAGCTTTTTATATGATTATGATTTTTGTGTAAACTTAAAGGGTTTGGATTCTTCTTTCTCTACCGCAAAACTAAATGCAATGTTGCAGCATTTCTTGAGAACAGACTTTACTGAATCTTTTAAGAAATGTAAGCAGGAGTGGTTGTATGATCATAAAAATTCTTGCAAAAATCTTTTAGATGTGTTAACATCTTAATATGAAAATTACTGCAATTATACCTGCAAGAGGTGGATCGAAGCGATTATCTCGCAAAAACATATTTCCCATATGGGGAAAACCGTTACTATCTTGGTCGATAAAAGCAGCAAAAGAGAGTAATCTCATTAATGATGTGTGGGTTACTACAGAAGATAAAGAAATCGCATCAATCGCCGCACGCAACGGAGCAAGTATACACAGAAGAGACGAGGAACTTTCAAGAGATCACGTGTATAAGATGGAGGCTATTCGTAGTGCGGTTGCGTATATTGAAGACAATGGCGGAGAAGCAAATATTTACATTTCCTTGCAAGCAAACTCTCCAGAAATAACTGCTGAAATATTAGATGATGCCATTAGGGTGTTCATCGAAAACGAAAGAAACGAATTAATAAGTGTTTCTCCCAATCTAATGCAGAATGCAGCTTTTAGAATAATGAAGCGTGGGTATGTTTTCCAGAAGGATTTAAGTACAAAGTGTGGCGTGTATGTTTGTGACATTCATGATGTTCACACTATTGATGATATTGAGTTTATAAAAGCAAGGACCAACCGTGAATGTTAGAGGAAAAAAGGTTTTAGTTTTTGTCGCACACCAGGATGACGAAACTATTGGTTGCGGTGGCACTATCTCGAAGTGGTCAAAAGAAGGAGCGCAGGTACATGTCTGTTTTATGACGGATGGTGCAACTGGGTTTGAGCAGGGATCTGGACTGCAAAACGATATCACCAGCGTTAGAATGAAGGAGGCAATCTATGCTTGTCACCTATTGGGCGTGAAGGATGTGTCGACTCTGAGTTTGCCGTGTCAGCAGATCGACAACAATAAAGAGACTTTTCACAAGGTTATACAAAAGATTAGACAAGTTCAACCAAATGTTGTAATTACCCACAGTAACATATGCAAACATAGAGACCACAGAATCACATCCAGTATTGTAGAAGAGTCTTGCTGGAAGAGCACTGAAAATATACTAGAGGATTTAGGCAAACCACATGTGGTAGATTTAGTTTTGCAATGCGAGATTCTGGATCCTTTTGAAAATCCAGATTTTATTGTGGACATTACTAAAGAATATATAACGAAGTGTGAAGCAATGGCAGTATACACATCACAGAGAGGAGTGATTCCAGGTATAGAGCAATACCTTAATGGCATATCCTTAGTGAGAGGGTATAGTTCTGGACCTAACCGCCGCGCAGAGGCATTTAAAAGGTTGGGAAGGTTGCCGTACAAGCTATGAGTTATTTTGCAATCACTTCGAATCATCCGAGACATGTTAGATTTTTGGAAACTTTATATGAAAAAATTGATTTATCGGTTGTGATCGTAGTAGATAAAGGTCCAATTTTCCAAGAAGAAGCAGATTATTTTAATTCTAATTTGTCTCTCCTGCGCACTCCAAATGTATTGAGGTGTTCTAAACACCAATTGCATTCTAATTTTGTTTTGCAGACTTTATCGAAGATCGATCCAAAGGTGGGATTTGTCTTTGGTGCCCCGCTTCTTAAGGAGAGTGTTTTTAACTTACCAAAATATGGATGTGTTAACATTCACACTGGTCAGGTGGAGCATTATAGGGGTGTTGATAGTTCTTTGTGGGCAATGTATGACAATAGACCTGACTTGATAGGTGCAACGCTGCACTATATCGACAAAACAATCGACGCTGGGAGTGTAATCGACACTAAGGGTGTGGATCTAGATAGGTTTGATAATTTGAATACGATATTTTATAAGTCTTGTAAGGCAGGATTTCACTTGCTATCTGATAACCTTAGTGATATAATTGCGAACAAGACAAAAAAGAAAAGATTGGAAACTATGGGTAAACTTTATCAAAATAAAGATAGGAACTCTGAGATAGTAAAAAAAGCAGCAAACAATCTTAGGAGGTATAAAAGTGAAAATTATTCTTGATCTTTGTAATCAACATCATGGTTCTTTGGATGAGCTAAAAAGAATGTCCCAAAGTGCATTTCTTGGAGGCGCAGACGCAGTCAAGATTCAATTGATGGATTCAGAAGCACTACTTGGCGTGACAAATAAAAAATATAGAGATATTTGTTTTCAGGACGCATATGCTCTCGCAAAATATTGTGACGATATTGGCATTGAGTTTATGGCTTCTGTATTTGATGAGGAGAGGTTTGAGTGGTTAGATAACCTCGGCGTAAAAACGCACAAGATTGCAAGCAGGACCTCAAAGAGCGACCCGCGCCTTTGTGATCTGATTCTGTCAGACGGCAAACCGACAATAGTTTCAACTGGCATGCATGATTTCGCAGAGTTTCCTTTTGGTCACTCAGAGCAAATTGAATATTTGTTTTGTGTATCCAAATATCCTACATTTTTGGATGATGAAAAATTAGCAAAAATGCCCCATTTTAAGCGTCCTGGATACTCGGGGTATAGTGATCATACAATTGGCATCGCAGCGGCGTTACGTGCCCATTCTCGCGGTGCTACGATACTTGAAAAGCATTTTTCTAACAATATCTTTTCTCAAACTAAGTTAGAGGGTGGGCATCTCGGATCTTTGGACCACGATTCTTTGAGACAACTCGTTAACATTGTTAAGCAGTTTGAAATTATGGAGAAGAGTAGTGAGTTCTAATCCCGATGTATCTGTGATTATAACAAATTATAATTATGAAAAGTATATCTCGCGTGCCGTAAGGAGTTGCTTAAATCAATCGCACGTCAACCATGAAGTTATTGTTGTTGACGATTGTAGTACGGATGATTCAATTTCCACACTTAATCCTTTTAAGGAAGATGTAAAGATCGTATCTACGGGCACCAATGGCGGTGTTGCTGTTGCTGCCAATGTTGGAGTTCAATCTGCAAGAGGTCAATTCTTCATTAGGGTTGATGCTGATGATTACGTCAACTCCGATATGTGCTATATAATGAAGACATACCTTGAGGCAAATCATGACGCATTTTGTGTATCGTGTGATTACCTTATGGTAGATAATTTCGAAAACACACTAGAGAGAAGATATGCAGAACAAGACAATATATCTTGTGGTATAATGTATCGTAGAGATCCTTTTTTGCAAGTTGGTGGTTACAATGGAAAAATGCGCCACAGAGAAGAAGAAGAGCTTAGAAAAAGATTAGGACAAGAGTATAAAATTCATCACCTAAGAATTCCATTCTATAGATATAGAATGCACAATACAAACAAAACAAAAGAACCAGAATATAAAACGTGGGAGATTTAATGAGTAAAAAGATTTTTATTACAGGTTGTGCAAAGTCGGGCACCACATTACTTTTAAGAATGTGTTACGCATTTAAGGACACTGAAGTAATTTACAGAGAGGGTTTTGATGGACATGAAATGGATTTTGATAAGTTCGTAAAACATCAAAGTGAAAAGAAGTTCACCATCGGAAAAAGACACCCTCCTGCACTTTTAAGTAATGTGCTTGTACCTGATTTTCAACATCAGGCAGGTGACATTATTAAAGAAGACATCAAAGTAATTAATGTGGTTAGAGACGGACGTGATGTTGTCTTGTCTGATGGTAATTATGTAAAACCAAAACGATGGATTGAATCTATTGATCAGAGAAATAAAGTTTTGTTCGGTAACTTAATTGATCTTGAGATTAAATATGAGGATCTCGTCACTGATCCTGAAAAGGTCCAACGACAAATGGAAGAGAAGTTTGGACTAGAATCTGAACATAGTTTCAAAGATTATCCAGATTATGTTGAGGATTGGGTGTTTGATTGGAACGTATCTGTGTTAGCTAGAGCGGGCAAGGGCAATGAGACTGATTACGGAAAGAGAAAAGTTGATGCAAGAGGTATTGGAAAAGATCTTGAGGCATATAAAGACCTATGTAACGACATAGAATTGCCTAAGTTTGAGAAGCATTTAAAGGATTTAGGATATACATGAAGGCGCTGGTGACAGGAAACGAAGGATATATTGGCGGAAACTTTACAAAAGAGTGGGAAAAGAGAGGACACACTTGGGTTGGTTATGATAATAAGAGCAATTGGAATTTTGATTTAAGCACTGGCATTAAAGAACTGCACCTTGATCATCAAAACAATCCGATTGATGTTGTTGTTCATTTTGCTGCTATACCTAGAGTTGCCTATAGTGTCAAATACCCCACTGTTGTAATGAGGAACAATATACTTTCAACCACCAATGTTTTGAACTGGGCGAAAAGAGAGGGTGTTCCTGTAATTTATAGTAGTTCGTCATCTGTAGTAGGCAACGGTAACGGACCTGCAAGTCCCTATGCATTATCAAAGTACGTTGGAGAGTTAGAAACCCTTATGTACCACCAGTTGTATGGACTGAAAACAGTTGCACTAAGGTATTTCAATGTATATTCTTATGATCAGATTGCTGATAGTGAGTATGCTACAGTTGTATGCAATTGGAAGAAGTACATTAAAGAAGGTAAAGTGCCGTTCATTACTGGTGACGGCGAACAGAGACGCGACATGACACATGTAGACGACATCGTCTCAGCTAATATTTTTTGTGCAGAGAATATCCATAAGGATGATTTGTGGGGGCATTGGTACGACATTGGGTCTGGAGAAAATATTTCTTTGAATGAAATGAAGGAAATTGTGCTACAATATTTTCCAGAGCAAGATTTTAAATATGTAGACCCCAGAGTTGGAGATGTTATGTTGACTAAGGCGGATTTGTCAAAGTTCAAGGCACACGGATGGAAAAGTAAAGTCAAACTCAAAAAGGGACTAAAGTCAGTATTTAAGACTTTGAAAGAGGAGATATCATGAAATTAGGTATTATAGGTAATGGTTTTGTTGGGAACGCAATTGCTCACGCATTTATACCTTGCATGGAAGTTAAGATTTTTGACAAAGATCCCGAAAAGTCTTTTAATACTTTGGATGAAGTTGTTAACGATTCAGACGTTGTTTTTATTTCCGTGCCAACTCCCATGCGATCCGATGGAACGATTGATTTGTCTATTGTAGAATCAGTGTTTGAAGCAATTCAAGTGTGCAAAGAGCACAGTAGTAAAACGATATTTGTATTAAAATCAACTGTAGTACCTGGTACAACCAGGGGGATAAAAAAGAAATATCCTAATCTGCAAATAGTTTTTAATCCTGAATTTCTAACAGAGAGACATGCTAGGTTTGATTTCTTGAACCAATCTAGAATTGTTTTGGGGTTTGAAACTGACTTGGATGATGGACAGAGAAACCTGACAGTAAACAAAGTCAAGCAATTGTATGACTTGAGGTTTTCTGGAAACAACTTCATAACAACAAACTATGAAACCGCTGAGATGATAAAGTATTTCAATAATTTATTTTTTGCTGTCAAGGTGTCTTTCATGAATGAGATGAAACTAGTGGCGGAAAAAACTGGATCGATTAATTGGGATAAAGCACTCAGAGGATTTGTATCTGACGGACGTGTAGGTGATTCACACTTGCAAGTACCAGGGCCTGATGGTAAAAAGGGTTTTGGAGGATCGTGTTTTCCCAAAGATATAAATGCATTTATGACGTTCGCAGATTCCATCGGGTTGAATCTTGAGGTGTTGAAGGGTGCATGGAAAACTAACTTATCTGTAAGACCAGAGAGGGACTGGGAAAAACTAAAAGGTAGAGCTATAAGCGAAAAAGGAGAAGAAAAATGAAACTATCTGATCAAGCACTTGGTGCTATTATGTTGGCATTGCAAAATTCACTAATGTCACAAACGGACATCACTCCAGTTTTAAAGGGGTTTGATCTCATGTTGAGTGAGAATGAGGAGATCATTGTTTTGAATCCTCCTACACTAGACATGAGTGATATGGATAACGAGGTAAACAATACAGTTGGAAGTGATTGATGCCATTTTATGACTATTATTGTTCCGACTGCGAAGATAAATTTTGCGTTATGCACTCTATGAGCGAAGAGTGGGACCGCTGCGAGATTTGTGATGGGGAGAACATAACTAAGATCGTTGCGTCCGTGGGTCTAAAGATCGATGAAAAGAAGTTTAAGAAGAAAGCTGGCGATCTGGTTAAGTCTCACATTGAGGAAGCTAAGCGTGATATCAAAAAGGAGAAGAGTGACATGAAGAAAAGGATGTACAAAGATGATTGAGATTTTACTTGTGCTCTCTGTTATTATTAACATTGCCCTTACGGTAGTTGCGATTAGGTTTGCCCGTCGCCTGTTGATTGTTGGGTCTAACATTGACACCGTTTATGAGGTGATGGATACGTTTAGCGCACATGTTGAACAGGTTCATGAAGCAGAGATGTTCTACGGGGATCAAACCCTTCAAGCAATGATAGATCACTCCAAGCAAGTCTTGGAAGCCTTACAAGACTATTCGGATCTTATGGAATTAGTCTCCATAGAAGAAGGTGAGGATGCCACGGAAGAAGACTAGTAATTATTACTTTACGAGTGTCCACGAGGACGCAATCGTAAAATATTGCTCTACAGAAAGTAGAGAAGAAAGGGAAAAACTATACATACAGTTCATACAACCCGCCTTTAGTGAGATGGTTGATAAGATCATTTACACCTACAAATTTACTAACATTCCTAACATTGATATTCTTAAAGACGACTGCAAGGTTTGGTTAACTACAATTCTAAGCAAGTACGATCCCAATAGAGGTTCAAAGGCATTTTCTTACTTTTCAGTTATAACTAAACATTGGTTTATTCACCAACTAAAAAAGAATTCTACCAAGACCAAAAGGGAGATCGCTTACGATGATATTGTCAAAGAGAATATCCATGAGAAGCTTGTGTATAATGATGAGACTTATATAGAAAAAAGACAAGACAAGGAGTTTTGGACATTTCTAATGAAGGAAGTTACTCGTTGGGAAGAGTCGAATTATTTTACTAAACCAAATGAAAGAAGAATCATTGCAGCAGTAAAAATACTTTTAGAGAATGTGCAGGATATTGAAATATTAAATAAAAAAGCAGTCTATCTCTATCTTAGAGAAATGACGGGGTTGAAAACTAAACAAATTGTCAACACGCTGAACAAGATGAGACACAGGTATAAATATTTTATTATAAAATACGAACGTGGAGATAAATTTTAGTTTTTCATAATTATTGTATGAAAGAAATTAACAAATTAATTGAAGAAGCAACTATCAACGTTAAGGAAGATCGCGCAGCTACTAAGGTCTTGCTTACCAATCTAATGAAGTACATGGCGGGTACTGATGATCGCCACAGAGAAGTTGGATTAGTTGCAGCAAAATACCTAGAAACACTTCAGAGATCTAATGAGCAACTAGTCAAGATTGCATCACTCGTCCATAAAAAAGATAATACAAACGCAGATAATAGTATATCGGATACCGAAAGAGAAGATTTGTTTGACATGATCAGCGAGCGTTCGGAGGAAGACGATGGGACAAACTAGGGATTTTGTAAAAGTCGACTCTGCCGCGCGAACGTCACCACAGAAACAAGAAACTCAGAATTCTGATACCCTTCTCGCCTTGGAGGAATTTATAAGGGGAGAAACAATGGGCAAAAGAGAGGACTCAGCATATGGAGGAAATATACCTGTTTTGTTGTTTTTTGTATCGGAGCTTGGGTTTGGCACTAGAAATAGGAACCCAATAGTTATGCACCCAAAAATAGCTAGTGTTGGTCCGAGACCACATGAGAAGGTGTTGGAATTTAGGGGCGTTCCTGCACGCGGTCTGGGCGCATTGATTTATCCTGGAAAAGATTTTCAAGAACAAGAATTTAAATCACAAGTCGAACTGATGACATCTTTTTACATGAGGCAAAACATGAAGATTACATCAGGCGACGCCGAAGAGGGTGAACGTCAGGCGACGCATGATTTTAAATTCTTTAAAGACATTCTTGCAACTGGTCCTATTTTGGCAATGTGCAGCGTTGGGCACGGCGATAATTACGGAATGATAGACAGTATGGAAAAGCTCCAAGGAAATGATGAAAGACAGCTTAGGATATCTAGGGCAAAAGATACTGCAATTCATTCCAAATTTGCCACTGTTACTGGTCTCGCGCCAACAGCTGGAAAAGTTACAGTGAGTCAAAATGTTAAAACACTGGGATTGCTAGGGTTGGATGAGATACCAACAGTTGCACCAACTCCCGCCGTCGTATCTAAAGCACCACCACCACCACCAGTAGAAACTGAGGACGAAAAGTGGGACAAAATTACGACCGATCATCACGGGTTCGCTTTAGGAAACCCTGGTAAAATTGACATAGTGACTAGAGAAGATAGATACGGAGACACACACACTTTTGGAAGGCACACCTATGATTTAGTTATAAAAACTCAAGATGTGTGGGAAATTAGAAGAAAGTATATACTGGACAATCAAAAAGTTGACATAGGTCCCTTGAAAATTAAACCTGGTGAAGCATTTAGGGTGGGTTTGGCAAGAATACCCAAAAGCAAGAGGTCCGACCTGAATCGAGACAGAAAGTTTATTTCTTCATCGCTGAAGGATGAAAAATTGAAAGAAATGCTAAAGAATATGAAACGAGACCCTGCTCTCGGACCAGAAGGATATGGGCACACTGCAGGCGAGGCATATGATTTTTATGTTCCCAATCAATACGTTAGATCCCCATACCGCGCTGCCTGGGTAGACTTAGCAGCAGATTGTATGAAAATAGGTGGATTTAAACGAATTGGTATTTCTTTAACGGCTAACATGGGCAGTGCAAGCAACCCTCAACCAAACCCAACGCTTCATATTGATTTATCTAGAAATAACGAATTGCCATTTTATGTTTACTTTAATAAGAAATCTAAAAAACAAATGGAATCTGCCAAGGCACTAAAGACGCAAAAAGAGAGAAACAAAGCTGCGCAAAAAGTATACAAGGATGCGATTACTGAAGCTGCTTCAAAAAATATAATCTCTCCAAAGTGGTGGTCAATCGTGAGAAAGGCTTATCGAATGATGGCGCCTGAAATGACAGATCGAGAGTGGAAGAATGCTAAGTATGGTAAGTAAGATAGGAAAAAATAGATGTTAGATTATTCAAAATTCAATGCAATAGTTCAGATTATCGGTGATAATTACAAGATTAAATTTCAGCACACGAAAACTGGACAAGTTGAAAAAACAGAAACCTTTGCTTCATATCAGGAATGTCAAGAGTTTTTAGAAAAGGTGTCTGTCAACGAAGTTATCGAAATGTCACCAACATCTGAAAATCCTCCTGTAGAGGAGTTGCCAAACAATGAAGACCTTTCAGCTGGACTGGATGGTCCCCCGCTTCCAGAGGATCCCAACGATCCTGATCAATTAAGTCAATTTAGTGAAGATGCCAAGGGGAGAGAACTTTATTGTGAAGATGGCCTGCCGTTAACCTCGCATGACCCAGAAGCACTAACAGCGGAGGAAGATCAATCTGAAGGTGATATTCCACCAGATCCATCAATGCCGAACTATCCTCAAAATAGTCAAGTTACAACTCACGACGCAGCAGATACAGAGATTGGACCAGATAACGTTAATTTTGTGGACCCAAAGACCACATCCAGGCAAAAAGCGAACATTGACCTTAGAGGTATGAGACCCGAAGAGAGAAAAGCAGTTCTTCAAAACGCTTCAAATCTCGGAGGAGTGTTAAATTCTCAACTTAGAGAGGCAAATCCAAGATTTAAAAAGCTACCTGGAGATCAAATTTGGAGTGGGTTGAATAACCAGTGGATGGTTTTCACCCGAGATAGACCTGGAAATGTAAACACGGGATATCAGGCGCAGGGGCACACACAAGCTGGAGCAATAGACATGGTTGTTGGAAGAATGTCTCCACACCCTAGAGAATTCGATAAAAAAGGTAATCCTGTCAAGGTCGGACCAATCTTTGTTTCAGAGATGTATGCTGATGAAGGTCTGGAAGTTGTAGACGCTGCAAGAATTTACATGTCACAAAAAACAGACATTGATATTAATTTTGGACTTGCCGCAGGAAATATGGGGCAAAAATCCACGCAATCTGCAATTGGACTAAAGGCGGATGCAGTTAGGGTAATGTCAAGAGGTGGTGGAATAAAGATGGTTACGCACAGTCCCAGGTTAATGAACTCTCAGGGGGCAAAGAACAATACAGAATCAGCTGGAGTAGAAATCATAGCGGGAAATGATGACACAAATTTGCAACCAATGGTGTTGGGAGACAATTTGGCAGATTTGTTAACAAAGATGTTGGAAATGATAAGTCAGATCAATGGAACGTTAAGTTCGATTACAGATGATATGATCGATATGAATTCCGTTCTTTCTAATCATGTACATTATGCAGGAACTGGCGCACCAACAACTCCATCACCAGAAACACAGATAATGTGTATTAAGAAATTGGTTAAATTAACATCAGTTGACAAATATAGTCAGTTTGTTCATAATTGGAACAATTCTTCACTAGAGAATACTTATTTGGGTACATCAAATAAGAAATCTAAAAAATCGATTCTAAGTAAAAGCAATAGGGTGAATTAACGTATGTCATTATTAAGAGAAGGTTTAGAAATTGTTATACCTTATGAAAGGGGTGGCAAAAAGAAAATTTACAAAGTTAATCTCCCTGTAAAGTCTGGTGACACAGGACCAGAAGTTCAAATGTTAAAAGCTTTTCTGGACATAGGGATGATCGAAGAAGTAGATGATTTTTTTGATGTAAGAACACAACTCGCATTGACACAATTCCAGGATGATAATCAACTTCGAATAGCTGAAGAGGGCGGAGCCACTCAGTCTGGGCCAGGACCACTCGGTCCGCGTATTATTGATCAAGACATGATATTGTCGGAAAGAGGGCGATTAGGTTTAGCTACATGGAAGGTGCTCTGTAAAGATTATGATTTCCTTGCTATTGCGAGCGAGGTGCTTAACGATGAACGTTCAGATTCTATTATACCTACATCAAATGATGGTGACAACAGATATGACCCAAACCTTGAAAGACAACAACCACCAAGAAGGGTCGTGCTCCAAGGTAAGGAGACTGTGTCTTACACTTTAGTCACAGGTTTTACTAGAGAACGAGAAGATGAATTTAAGGCGGAGAAGGGGCACTTGTTTCGACAAGCTGTGTTGAATGTTTTTAGTTACTATGGAAAATCTACAACATGGGAAATCGATGGAAGACCCCAAACACCTGGTTTCTCTCTACTACCAGGTGATGATGATCTTCCTCGCAGGCGATATGAAAGAATAATTATAGCGACAAAAAGAGGTGACTCTTTTTCAAACGACCAAGTTTTCTCGTTTACCGTGAACCGTCCCACGTCTCTCTCTGAACAAATAACTCAAAGAGAGGTGGATGTTTTGTTTCTGCAGGACCTTGCTGAAGGTGCTACACCAAACTTCGCAAGTATCAAATCTATCATCCCACCAGGAGGTAGACCAAGTTCTAAATGGAAGATTGAAATTATCATCAAATCAGAACTATTTGACTTAATTCCTGGATCAACCAGTTTCGGAGGGACGATTGATATTTCTGACCCTCAATTTTATGCAGCGATAGCAGACAACATTGAAAACATTCGAAAATTCTCCGACAAAGCTCGTAAATTCATCGAAGACGACCTCAGACGACCGTTTACAAAAAAATTCTGGAGGAATCAAAACAAAAACATTGAAAAATACGTACACGCTAAGAGAAGGAAATTAGAAAAATCTGCAAAAAAGGCAGCTTCAAATTACTGGGAGAAAGCGAGAACAGGACAGGGCGGACT
>FUFK010044691.1_pt1 | contig 15592 bp, 15 predicted proteins | sample 1021851 | NCBI WGS metagenome assembly FUFK01 (sample SAMEA51879418, study PRJEB19060) | metagenome | reverse complement strand
CAGGACTTCACCGTGGTCCGGAGCCGCGAACCCTGGCTGTTGCCACAGCCGATGCTCGTTCGTCGAGTCAATCAGCTCGCCGAGTCCTACGACGCCGAGGTTGTCATCATCGATCCGGCCGTTCCCGCCGGCTTGATCGGCCCCCACCTCGATCGGCCCTACGGCGTCGTTCTGCACGGTGCGGAGGTCACGATTCCCGGCCGTGTGCCCGGTACCCGTCGCTTGCTCAACCGTGTGCTCGCCGGTTCGGCCGGAGTGATCGCGGCCGGCGGCTATCCGGCTGCCGAGGGCGAGCGATCGCTCCGCGCTCCGCTGCCGCCATGCACGATCGTGCCGCCCGGTGTCGACGTCGAACGCTTCCGGCCTCAAACCGCCGCCGAGAAGACCGCCACCCGGGCTCGCCTCGGTCTCCCTGTCGACGGCCCGCTCGTCACGTCGGTTTCTCGCCTTGTGCCCCGCAAAGGCATGGACACGCTCATCCGGGCGAGTGTCGAACTGCGGGTCGATCACCCCGACCTGACCGTCGCCATCGCCGGCAAGGGGCGCGACACCGGCCGTCTTCAGAAACTGATCGACCAACTCGGCGCACCGGTCACCTTGCTCGGCCGCATCAGCGACGACGATCTCGTCGACCTCTACGCCGCCGGCGACGTCTTCTCGATGCTGTGCCGCACCCGATGGGGCGGCCTCGAACAGGAGGGCTTCGGCATCGTCTTCCTCGAAGCGGCGGCATCAGGTGTTCCTCAGGTCGCCGGGCGCAGCGGTGGCGCCCACGAGGCTGTCGAGCACGACGAGACGGGGCTCGTGGTCGACGACCCTGATGATCCAACCGCTGCCGCCGAGGCGATCGGGTCGCTGCTCGCCGATCCCGAGCGTCGCGCCGCGATGGCCGACGCAGGTCGCCGCCGCGCCGAGGCCGAGTTCAGCTACGAGAAACTCGCCGAGCGACTCGGCCGCGCGATCGATGCGATGGTGACCCGATGACCTTCCCCGAGCCCGGCACCCGTTTCTTCCAACTGAGCTGGGCCGGCACGATCGCCTTCGTGACCAGCGCCGGCGCAGCCGCCGCGAGCCCGTCGACCTTCGAACTCGCTGCAGTCGCCGTCTCTCTCACGCTGTTCTTCGCTGGCATCGTCACGATGCTGTGGGCGTTCTTCATCGCCGTGAACCGCAGCCGGGTCGACGCCATCGGCGTCGGAGGTCTGTATTTCGGAGCCGGCAGCACCCCCAGGGTGGTGCGCTTGCACCTCCTTGGCGCCACGACGATGCAACTTGTTGCGGGCATCGTCACCGCATCGATCCGCCCGTTCACCCCGCTCGCNTTCGGCACCCTCGTGTGGATCTTCGGCATCGGCATGATGGGTCTCTGGACGGCGCGCTACGGCGAGTTCGAACCCACCGACGAACCGGTCGACAACGGCGACGACACCGAACCCGATACCTCCGACTCCCTCGACGAAGGTGACGGCGCCGACGAGGCGTAGTTGTTATCGTTTCGGCAACCCGATCGAAGGTACCGACATGGTTGATCAGACCACCGAACGCACGATCATCGCCGCCGCGCCCGATGCCTGTTACGCAGCGGCGATCGACTTCGAGCGCTACCCCGAATGGGCAAGCGACGTGAAGATGGCCCGCATCCTCAGTCGCGACGACGACGGCCGTGCCGTGGACGTCGAGTTCCGAGCTGCAGCGATGGGCCGGTCCACCACCTACACGCTGCGCTACTTCTATGGCGCGAACCCCCGACGCCTCGCCTGGCGGCTCCAGAAGGGCGATATCACCCGTCGTCTTGATGGTGAGTACGAGTTCTTGCCGGTGACCTCAGATCCGGCGTCGTGTGAGGTCGTGTACCACCTCGCCGTCGATTTGTCGGTGCCGGTGCCTGGCTTTGTGAAGCGCCGAGCCGAGGCCCGGATCGTGCGCACTGCGGTGAGTGACTTCACCCGGCACGTGGAGTCGATCGGCTGATCGCCACCGGGGCCGCGGGCGAAAGAAACGGCACTCCTTCTGGTGAAACTGTCAAGCGTCGGGTCGTCGGCTGACTAGCCTTCCCGTATGGAATTCCGTCGAATCACCGGGCTCCCTCCGTACGTCTTCACCATCATCGATTCGTTGAAGGTGGAAGCACGTCGCTCCGGCGAGGACGTGATTGATCTCGGGTTCGGCAACCCGGATCTTCCGTCCCCTGAGATCGCCGTTGAGAAGCTGGTCGAGGCTGCCCAGAACCCGAGAAACCACCGCTACTCAGCAAGCCGTGGTCTTCCCAAGCTCCGAGAGGCGTTCGCCGATCTGTACAAGCATCGCTTTGGCGTCGATCTCGATCCTGACACCGAGGTGATCAACACGATCGGTGCCAAGGAAGGGCTCTCGCACCTGATGTGGGTGTTGTGCCAATCGGGTGACTCGGTGCTCGTGCCCGCACCGTCCTATCCGATCCACATCTTCGCCCCGATTTTCGCCGGAGCGAATATCCGAGAGATGCCGCTCACATCGAACCAGGACGAGTTCTTCGAGACGATGACGGAGCGGTTCACCTATTCGTGGCCTCGGCCCCGGGCGATCCTGCTTTCTTTTCCGCACAACCCCACGACGATGTGCGTCGATGCCGAGTTCATGCAGCGCGTCGTCGACTTCGCTCGTGAGCAGGAGGTCGCGGTCGTGCACGATCTTGCCTACGCCGACCTCGGCTTTGACGGCTACTCGCCGCCCTCGATCCTGCAGGCCGAAGGAGCCAAAGAGGTCGCTGTCGAGCTGTACTCGATGACCAAGTCCTTCTCGATGGCGGGATGGCGTGTCGCCTTCATGGCGGGTAACTCGGAGATCGTCGCTGCGCTGGCGAAGATGAAGTCGTACCTCGACTACGGCACCTTCCAGCCGATCCAGATCGCNGCNACCGTCACGATGAACGAGATGCCGGACTACCCGGCTGAGGCGTGTGCGATCTACGAATCTCGGCGCAACGCCCTCTGTGACGGCTTGGCTCGTATCGGCTGGGACGTCGAGCCCCCCAAAGGCACGATGTTCACGTGGGCGCCGATCCCGCCCGAATACAGCGACATGGGCTCTGTCGAGTTCGCTTCGATGCTGGTGAAGGAAGCCAACGTGGCGCTCTCCCCGGGCGTCGGTTTCGGTCCCGGTGGCGAGGGCNACGTNCGCTTCGCNTTGATCGAGAACGAGCAGCGCATCGGTCAGGCCGTTCGCAACCTCCGCGGGGCGCTGACCCGCCTCGACGGCTAGCCCTCGAGCTCCCAGTTTCGGCTGCGCTCGACCGCTCGCTGCCAGCGGGCGTAGTCGGCATCCGGGCGCCCCCGGTCGGTGGTCGGGGTGAACTCGCCATCGGCCGCCCAGTTTGCGGTGACATCGGCAGGGGAGTCCCACACGCCCTCGGCAAGGCCGGCCAGGTAGGCCGAACCGAGCGCGGTCGTCTCGGCGACCTTCGACCGGATGACGGGCACGCCGAGCTGGTCGGCCTGAAACTGCAGAAGGAAATCCATGACTGATGCGCCACCGTCGACGCGAAGATCGCGCACGCCGGTACCGCTGGCTTTCGCCATGGCGTCGACGACATCGCGGGTTTGGTAGGCCATTGCCTCGACCGTGGCCCGAACGAGTTCGGCCCGGCCAGTACCTCGGGTGATGCCCACGATCGTGCCGCGAGCCCGAGCATCCCAGTAGGGCGAGCCGAGGCCGGCGAGTGCCGGGACGAAGACCACGCCGCCGGTGTCATCGATGGATTCGGCCAGCGGACCGGTCTCTGCGGCGTCGTCGATGATCTGGAGGCCGTCGCGCAGCCACTGGATCGCGGCACCGGTGACGAAGATGGCGCCCTCGTAGGCGTAGGTGGTCTTCCAGTCGCCGCCACTATCGAGGGTCCAGGCGACGGTGGTGAGCAGCCCCTCGACTGGTGCAGGGCAGGTCTTGCCAACGTTCATGAGCACGAACGAACCGGTGCCGTAGGTGTTCTTCGCTTGACCGGGCGCAAAGCAGGCCTGGCCGAAGAGCGCAGCCTGCTGGTCGCCGGCGATACCGCTCACGGGGACACCGCTCGGGATCGGGAGGTTGGCGGTGGTGACCCCAAACCGGCCCGACGACGGCCGGACCTCGGGCAGGGCGGACATCGGCACGTTGAACAGGGAGCACATCTCGTCGCTCCACCGCATGTTCTGGATGTCGAACAAGAGGGTGCGGCTGGCGTTGGTGGTGTCGGTGATGTGCACCCCGCCCGTGAGCTTCCAGACCAGCCATGAGTCGATGGTGCCGAACGCCAAGTGTTCGTCGCTCTCGACGTTGCCCTCGGTGAGCAGCCACTCGAACTTCGAGCCCGAGAAGTAGGGATCGAGAACGAGGCCGGTGGTGCTGCGGACCAGATCGAGGTGGCCATCGGACTCGAGTTGTTCACAGCGGGCGGCGGTTCGGCGGTCCTGCCAGACGATCGCCTTATGGCGCGGCACGCCGGTTCGCTTGTCCCACAACACGACAGTCTCGCGCTGATCCGTGATGCCGATCGCAGCGATGGGCTGATCGAGTGAGGCCGTCAGCTCGGCGAGCGTGCCGAGGACCGCCTGCCAGATCTCCTCAGCGTCGTGCTCGACCCAACCCGGATGGGGGAAGTACTGAGTGAATTCCCGATAGGCGAAACCGATCGGCGAGCCGGACTCGTCGACGGCGAACGAGCGCACGCCGGTGGTACCGGCGTCGATGCTGATCACGATTCCCATGGGCGGCGACGATAGCGTCAGAGGGGTGACCTCCCCCGATATCGAAACGATCGGCGTGCTGACCAGTGGCGGCGACTGCCCGGGTCTCAACGCCGTCATCCGTGGCGTCGTCCGCAAGGCGGAGCGCGAGTTCGGCTGGCGCACGCTCGGTTTCCACGACGGGTATATGGGGCTGATCGAGGAGTCGTTCGAGGAACTCACGATCGAGGGCTGTCGGGGCATTCTCCCGCGAGGGGGCACCGTCATCGGCACGAGTCGCTACACCCCGTTCATGTTCGACGACGGCATCGAGCGGGTACGGGCCACGCTGGATCGTCATCGCGTCGGCGGGCTCGTGGTGATCGGTGGCGAGGGCAGCCTCTCGTGTGCCAACGAGCTTGCCGAGATGGGGATGCCGATCGTCGGCGTGCCCAAGACGATCGACAACGACATCGGTCTCACCGAGCGCACCTTCGGCTTTGACACCGCGGTGCAGATCGCCACCGACGCGATCGACCGGCTGCACACCACGGCGGAGTCCCATAACCGGGTCATGGTGGTGGAAGTGATGGGCCGTCATGTGGGCCATATCGCCACGTGGGCCGGAATGGCGGGCGGTGCGACGATGACCCTCACGCCCGAGGAGCCCTTCGACATCGACGAGGTCTGTGCGTCGTTGACTCGCCGTCATGACCGCGGCAAGTACGCCTCGATCGTCGTGGTTGCCGAGGGCGCTCTGCCGAAGGCGGGCACGCTCGAGGTTCCCGAGCCCGAGATCGACCAGTTCGGCCACAAGCGCCTCGGTGGCATCGTCAATCTCGTCGCCGCCGAGATCGAGTCACGGACGGGCTTCGAAACTCGGGTCACCGTGCTCGGGCACGTTCAGCGCGGCGGCACCCCGACTTCGTTCGATCGTGCGCTCTCGAGTTGGTACGGCATCGAAGCCGTCAACGCGATCGCCGAGCGTGATTTCGGCTCGATGGTGGCCTTCCAGGGCGGGACGATGGTGCGGGTGCCGCTCGTCGACGCGATCGCCGAGTTGAAATACACCAGCCCTGAGCTGCGTGCTGCCGCTCGGGCGTTCTTCGCCTGAGTCAGTCGCCGTTGTCGGTGGCGCCGCCACTCTCGGGAGCTGTTCCTTGCGTCGTGCTGGTCGACGCGACCGTGGTGGTCGGCGGCACCCACTCGGCGGTGTAGTTCACGAAGTCGTCGCGGTTGACGACCTCTTCGGTGTCGCCCTCGAGCGTCGGTACAAAGGTGCGGGCCCCATTTGACAGGATCCGGACCGCCAGGATCGGCTCGTCGAGTGGGAAGCCGGTGGCGGTGAAGACGAGCTGGGCGACCGCATCGGCGAGAACCTGGGCCTCGACTGTGATCGGTTCCCCGTTCTCGTCGAGGGCGACCATGTCGATGATCGCGACGCGGGAGTTGTTGACCGACGCCTCGATGAGCTCGAACTCGCGGAGCGCATTCGACCAGCCGTCCTCTTCCTCTTGCTCGGTCCGGACGAAGTTCTCGCCGAAGAGCAGGCCGATGCGTTGTTCGAACCCGGCGATGGTATCGATCTCGCGTATCACCTGCACGACGACGTTGCGATCGCCGGCAGCGGCGAGCAGATAGAACTCGATCGGTTCGCTGCGCGGACCGGCGTCGACGGTTGTTGTGGTGGCGAGGTCCGAGCGAAGGGCGTCNGGNAGNTCTTCGGGTGGGATGATCGCAGCCTCGTCGTCGGTCGGCAGCGAACACGCCACGGCGGCCAGCATCGTGGCGAGGACGACGGCGACATGATGAAGGAGCGGCCTGCGGTCGAGCCTCATGCCCACTCCTCGTCATCGGGGATATCGCCGATCGGGATACGCACCGTGAAGCGAGCACCTTCGCGACCATCGAGGCGGTCATCGACCAAGATCTCGCCCCCGTGCAGCCCGACGTGTTCCGCGACGAGCGCAAGGCCGAGACCTGATCCGGTGCCGTGGCCTCGCCGCCCTCCAGCGCTGCCTCGCGAGAAGCGATCGAAGATCACGCCCCGCTCGGCTTCGGGCACACCCGGGCCTTCGTCCTCCACGGCGATGATCGCGAAGTCGTCTTCGTGCCCGACAACCACGCGGGTCTCACCGGCGCCGTACTTTGCGGCGTTGTCGACCAGATTGGCGACGACCTGTGCGAGGCGACGCTTGTCGCCCGCGACAACGAGATACTGGAGCGCCCCGACGTCGATGACGACGTCGTAGGGGGAGTGATCCACCGATTGCCGCACGAACTCGACGAGATCGATCGGTTCGGCCCGCAGTGACGCCGTGCCGACGTCGTAGCGACTGATCTCGAGGAGATCCTCGACCAAGGCGGTGAAGCGGGTGACGTCGGCGGTGAGCAGATCGAGAGCGGTCTGGTTGCGCTCGGTCATGCTGTCGCGGTTGTTGTTGAGCACCTCGACCGAGGCATTGAGGGTCATCAGTGGCGATCGCAGCTCGTGAGAGACCTCGGACGCGAAGCGCGCGTCGCGTTCGATGCGATCCTCCAACGACCGGGCCATGCCGTTGAAGCTCGCCGTCAGCGATGCGAGGTCGGCATCGGCCGGCGGATCAAGACGGGTGTCGAGTTCGCCTGCGGCCAACGACTCGGCGGCGAGTCGCACCTCGCCGAGCGGTGTGAGGGCTCGTCTCGACGCCCATGAACCGAGCGCAGCGGAGAGCAGGATCGCTGCGGCGCCCACGCCGAGCACGATGATGCCGAGCGTGTTGAGCACGTCCTCGACATCGTCGGTCGCTGCCGCCTCGTAGTAGGCCGCTGCGGTATCGGGGATCGGAATACCGGTGACAATCAAGGGACGGCCGTTGACCCGCACACGCATTCGGCCCGCATTGCCGGCCTCGACGAGTTCTCGCAGGGACGAGGGCACAGCGTCAGCATCGAAGGCCTGATCGAGCGCTCGGGTGGCATCACCGACCTGAAGCAAGGGAAAGGACCCCTCGGTGATTGTCAGGTTGTCGAGCAGGACGCCGACATCCTCGATCTCGGTCTCGGCCCCAAGTCCGTTCTCGACGCGTTGGGCGTTGCGAACGGCGACCGAGAACGCTCGCTCCTCACGGTCCTCGACNAGATTCTGGCGGGCCAGGGTGAGGGTCGACAGGGCGATGGTGAGCGACAGGAGCAGCCCGCCGAGCGCATAGAGTCCGGTGATGCGGGCTCGAAGCCCCAGTCGACTCCACAGCCGCCGAATCATGACGGATCAGGACTGGAGCTTGTAGCCCAGACCCCGGATGGTGACGACATAGCGGGGGTTGGCAGGGTCGGGCTCGATCTTGGTCCGCAGGCGACGGATGTGGACGTCGACGAGGCGACCGTCACCGAAATAGCCGTAGCCCCACACCCGCTCGAGGAGGACTTCGCGACTCAGCACTCGCCCCGGGTTGGTGGCGAGTTCGACCAGAAGACGGAACTCGGTCTTGGTGAGGTGCACGTCGGTGCCTGCGAGGCGCACAACGCCCTCCTCGGGAATGATCTCGAGATCACCGAAGACCATCTGGGGTGCGCCGGGGTCGGCGCTCCGGGCCCGGCGGAGCAGCGCCCGGATGCGAGCCGAGAGCTCCTTGGGCGCGAACGGCTTCGTGAGGTAGTCGTCGGCGCCGGCTTCGAGCCCGGCGACGACGTCATGAGTGTCGGCGCGAGCAGTGACCATGACGATCGGCACGTCGCTCACCCGCCGGATCGCGCGACAGACGTCGAAACCGTCGATGCCGGGGAGCATGATGTCGATCAAGACGACATCGGCCGCTTCACGAGTAAACGCGTTGAGTGCGTCCTCGCCGCTTGCAGCCTCCTCGACGGTCCAGCCCTCGTCTTCGAGCGCAAGTCGGACCGATGTCCTGATGCGCTCGTCGTCTTCAACGGTGAGGATCCTGGTGCCCATGGGTGTTGATGCTTGCAGATTCGCGCCCGTCGAGGGGACCAGCAGCCGAAATCACTCGGCGAGACCCAGCCGACCGACCAACTCTTCGAAGATGGTGACGGAGCCGCAAACGAAGGGGCCGTCGGGGCGATGGTCGAGTGTGCGCCCGCCTGCTTCGCGCACGAGAAGTCCGCCTGCAGCGATGTCCCACTCCTGGACGCCGACTTCGTAGTAGGCGTCCAGGCGGCCGCAAGCGACGCTGCAGCAGTCGATCGCAGCTCCGCCGAAACGGCGGATATCGGCGATGTCGGGCAGGAGGTTCGCAATGAGTCGGGCTTGTTCCGCCCGAACGGCGGGCTGGTAGTTGAAGCCGGTGGCGAGCACCGCTCGGGCGAGATCGACAGGCTCGCTCACGTGGAGCGCNTCACCGTTGCAGNAGGCCCCAGAGCCGATCATGGCGGTGAAGCGCTCGCTGCGGATCGGGTCGTGGACCACACCGACGGAATCGACACCGTTGATCCGGGCTGCGATCGACACCGAGAAGCCCGGTAGATCTCGGATGAAGTTTGTGGTGCCATCGATCGGGTCGATGACCCAGACGACACCGGTCTCCGACGTCTTATCAGCGCCCTCTTCACCGAGGAGTCCGTCGTCGGGGCGAGCGTCGAGCAGAACGCCGACGATCGTCTCCTCCGCCCATCGGTCCATGGCGGTGACCATGTCGGTCGGACTCGACTTCGTCTCGATGCCCAAATCACCGCGAGCGTCGGAGGCCACGAGACCGGGGGCGACCGCATCGACTGCCGCCTCGGCCAGCGCCAACAGTTCGGCGAGGTCGGCGCTCACGTGTCGTCGGCACGGGCGGCCTCGACGGCCTCCCACTCACTCATCGCCCGGAGCGTGAGCACCGCCACAATCGCAACGCCACCTGCAGCAAGGATCGCCGCCCCAATGCCGACGATGCCGGCGTAGGTCGTGCATCCATCGGTGCACTGGAGATCCATCACGGCGTAACCAATGAGCCCTCCGCACAGGCCGGCGAGCACGATGGCGACCACAGCGATGATGCGGGCGAACAGCGGCGGCGCCGCAGAAGACACAGCACCGGCGTCGGAGGAAGCGGAGGACGAGGCCATTGCTCGACAGCCTACCGAGGCGACGTTGGGCTGAACCGTGTCGGCGGGGGCCTAGAGTGCTGACTTCGTGCGCACTCTGATCGTCCTCCCGACCTTCAACGAGGCCGACAACATCGTCGAGGTCCTCCAAAAGCTGCGCGCCGTCGTTCCCGAGGCCTCGGTGCTGGTCGTCGACGACGCAAGCCCCGACGGCACGGCTGATCTCGTTGAGGAGGTTGCGGAACAGGTCGGCGACGTCTCGGTGATGCGCCGCCCCGCCAAGTCGGGACTCGGCTCTGCGTACCGCGATGGGTTCCGTCGCGGCCTCGCCGTTGGTTACGACGTGATGGTCGAGATGGACTCCGACCTCTCGCACGATCCCGCTGCGCTGCCTTCGCTGCTCACGGCTGTGGCCGATGGTGCGGCTCTTGCGCTCGGAAGCCGGTACATCCCCGGCGGCTCGATCCCTGATTGGTCCTGGTATCGCCGGGCGCTGTCGCGATGGGGCAATCGCTATGCGGCTGTGGTTCTGGGTATCGACGTCAAAGACGCGACCAGCGGATACCGGGCGTATCGCGCGGAGGCGTTGACCAACATCGACTTCCACACGGTGCAAGCCGACGGCTACGGCTTCCAGGTTGAGATGGCCTATCGGGTCCTCGCGAGCGGCGGTCGGATCGTCGAAGTCCCGATCTCGTTCACCGACCGGGTTCGCGGCGAGTCGAAGATGTCAAGCCGCATCGTCATCGAGGCCCTCGTGCTTGTCACGTGGTGGGCCATCCGCGACCGAGTCCTCAGAATCCGCCGCTGAACTGCCGAGTCGCTCGCCGCCTGTCATGCTGGCGGTATGCGTCGATGGCAGGTCGCTGGAGGACTCCTCGCTGATCGCCGCGGGCTGCTGCTCGTGGCCAACCGTCGACGCGATGGCTCGGTCGACTGGTCGACTCCAGGTGGCGTCGTCGACGATGGGGAGACGCCGATCGTGGCGCTCGGTCGCGAGGTGGCCGAGGAGACGGGGCTCATCGTCGATGGTTGGGCTGCGATGCGATGGACGGTCGAGGTCACGTTTGTCGACCTCGATATGCACCTGATGGTCGAAGTCCACGAAGCCGCTTCGTTCAGCGGCGATCTCTCGTTCGAGGACCCCGACGGCATCGTGCACGACGGCGACTTCCTCGACCAGGCCCAGGCCCACGAACGGATTCGCAGCGGACCGGCCTGGGTCGCCGACCCACTGGCCGAGTGGCTCGCCGAGCCGTGGAGCGAACTCCGCCACTTCCGCTACGACGCCGTGGGGGAGCGACCGGGCGAACTACGAGCTGTCCGTCTTGATTCATGAGTGATGTGGCCTACGAGGGTCCGCCACCCGATGGGGCGCTCGGCTTCGTGCACGTCGACATGGACGCCTTCTTCGTCTCGTGTGAGCTGCTGCGCCGACCGGAGTTGCGCACGGAGCCGGTCGTCGTCGGCGGCACCGGCGACCGCGGGGTCGTCGCCGCTGCCAGCTACGTCGCCCGGAGTTACGGCATCCACTCGGCGATGCCCTCCAGCCGGGCCCGTCGGCTGTGCCCTCATGCCGTGTTTCTTCCCGGCGACCACGCCTTCTACGCCGAGGTCAGCAGACGGGTCATGGCGGTATTCGCTGATGTCACCCCCTACGTCGAGCCGCTGTCGCTCGACGAGGCGTTCCTCGACGTACGGGGGGCCCTGCGAAATCGCACCGATGCCGCCGAGATCGCCCGAGACATCCGAGCTCGGATCCTCGACCAGGAGGGACTGACGTGCTCGATCGGGGTCGCAACGGTCAAGTTTCTGGCGAAGCTCGCCACCGAAGAGGCCAAACCTCGAGCGACTCCGCGCGGGCCGGTCTTCGGGTCCGGGGTGCATGTGGTCGAGCCGGGTCGAGAGCTTGCCTTCCTGCATCCCAAACCAGCCCGGGAGCTGTGGGGGGTTGGCCCCAAGACCGGTGAGAAGCTGGCCCGCATCGGCATCGAGACGATCGGCGACCTCGCCGCGCAACCGCTGGACCGACTGACCGCGGCCCTCGGATCAGCGACGGGTGCCCACCTCCATCAGCTGGCGCACGCTCGAGATTCGCGGCCGGTCATCGTCGATTCCCGTTCCAAGTCGATCGGACACGAAGAGACCTTCCCCCGTGACCTCACCGACCGATCCGTGCTCAGCCGAGAGCTGATCCGGATGGTGGACGCCGTCGCGACTCGCCTTCACAAGGCGGGCGTCGCGGGACGAACGATCCAGCTCAAGGTCCGGTTTGGGGATTTCACGACGATCACCCGCTCTGCCACCATCGCCGAGCCGACCGACAAGGCCCATGTGATTCGCAGCACCACCGAGGCGCTGCTCACCAAGATCGATATCGATCTTGGTGTCCGGCTTCTCGGCGTCAGCGTGAGCCAGCTCGGCGAGCCGAGTGCCCACCAGTTGAGCCTCGATGACGCCGCCGGCCCGGGGCGTAATGAAACCGACGACATTGTCGAGGCAATTCGTGACCGCTTCGGCGGCGATGCCATCGGACCGGCAACCTTGGCTCGACCGGGAAAGCCACTCGACCGTATGGTGCCTGGCCAGCAGCAGTGGGGTCCTGACGATCTAACCCGCTGAACGCAGCTCCCGGTGGGTGCGCCGTCTCCACGGCGGCAATCCTGCATCCCCGCGTTGTTTTGGCGGTGTTGGTTGTGCGAAACTAGCTGGACCCCATTAAGGAGCCGACGGTGCCGCTTTCCGAGGACGAGCAGCGCATTCTCAGCGAAATCGAGGATCACCTCTACGAGAGCGATCCGAGTTTGGCGCGCGAGGTGGCTCAGACCACGATCTACACGCATGCGTTCCGCAACCTGAAGCGGGCCACGGTCAGTTTCATTGCCGGCACCGTGGCGATGGTTGCCCTGTTGTCGGTGTCCTTCGTGTTCTCGTTCGTGGGCGTGCTCATCATGTTGTTCAGCCTTTTGTGGGGCTTCGACAACCTGCACAAACTCGGCCGAGCGGGCCTTGAGCAGATGACCTCCGGAATGCGCGGCAGTGCCGGTCTCAAGGGTGCCGTCGGCGGTGCCGGCGCGAAGATGCGTGATCGGTTCAACCGCCCCGAGGGCGACGAGCAACTCTGATTTCTCGCCCGTTGATTCGGGCGACCCTGCGAGTCACAGCGTCGTCGCGACGTTCAGTTCATGTTGATGGTGCGAGGGTCGATTGCGTCGCTCCACCGCGTACTGCTCGACACCTGGGCCCGACACCGTTCGGCGACGGCGGTGGCTGCTCGCTCGGCCTCGTGCGAGACCGAATTCGGGTCGCTGAGCTTCGCGTAGCGCAGGGTGGTGATGGCTACGGCGAGTTCGTCGACCGGGCCGACTGCACGGTGATGTTGCAGCGCTCGTAAGGCGAACTCCATCGGGGTTTCCGCCGGCGAGGGAACGATGCCGATGAGACGAAGGGCGGCGGTCGCGTCGTCCCATGCGAGTTCGCTGCGTCCGACTGGGTCGTCCGCCACCCGCATCCCACGGCGCCGCCGGGAAACGATGCGAACGAGCGGGACTGCGCCGACGATCGCAACGACGCCACCGATCGCTGCAACGAGTCGGAGNAGCAGGCTCCAGTCGCGCCCATCGTCCTGATCACCGGGCATCGAGCCTGTGCCGGCTGGCTCGGCGAGCAGGTCGTCGGGATCGGGCTCGGGTTGGTCGGGTGCAGACGGAGCAGCGTTGGTGCCACCGGTCGGGGTGGGAGCGGGGAGCGTGGTCGGGACTGGGCCGTCGCCGAGCTCTCGGTTGCCGGTGTCGTTCTCGCCGAGCTGGGCCGGTGCCAGTCGGGCGAACGATTGGTTGTGGGCAGGTGCCCGGCCCGGGGTCGGGTCGAGGACCACCCATCCGACGTCGGCGAAGAAGACTTCGGGCCAGGCGTGGGCGTGTTCACCGCGCACGACGAAGGCGCGACGGGCGNCATCCCACTCGCCCCACGTGAAGCCGACAGCGACTCGGGTGGGGATGCCGATCGAACGGGCCATGGCGGCAAAGGTCGAGGCGAACTGTTCGCAGTAGCCCTCCCGAACGTCGAAGAGGAAGCGCTCCATGCTGTTGATGTCGTGGTCGAGGGCGACCTGGATGTTGTACGAGAAGTTGTTGGGGTCGACGAAGAAGTTCTGGAGCGCCACGACCCGCTCGTAGTCCGTCGAAGCACCCGCCGTGATCGCCTCGGCAGCACGGGTGATGTCCGGATTCCAGCAGGTATCGACGGTGGTCTGACCGTCGAGGCATTCCTCCGGAAGCTGCGTGTGTTGCGCGACGAAGTCGGCGCCGAGACCATCGGTCGCAGTGGTCGGCAGCGCCGCCGGGTCGTAGTTGGGCACCTGAGACTCGATGACGTAGGTGAAGCCTGCTCGGGCCCGCTGCTCGGACTCGCGTTTCACCACCAACGCGCCGGTCTCGACCTCGTACTCCAGTTCGACGTCGCCCGAGGTCAGGACGTTCGAGATCTCGTAGGCGGCCGGCAGATAGATGCCGCCGAGAGCCGTCGTCGTGATCTCCTGTCGGACGGTCGTGCGATTCACGGTGGAGGCGATGTTGGTCGGCACCCGACCGTTGGCGTCGTCGAAGCTGCTCGAGCGCCGCCACTCCCGACCGTTGAACTCGGTGAGCGCCATCTGGCGCCAGTAGTGACGGTCCATGGGGTCGTCGACGCCCACCGAGAACAGTTCACGCTCGGTTTGGTCGAGGAGGCTGGCACTGATCTCAACGAGGGGACTCGTGACCCGACGGGTCTCGGGTCCGTTGTCCCACTCGGACGGATCGAGGAGTTGCTCGCCCGCATCGGGCATTGCCGGGCCGGCCACCACGCCGACCNAGAGGGCGATGCCNGCGGCGACCAGCCCCGCTCGCATNGTGGACGAAAGTCCAGCCGCGGCGCCGGAGGCGACCCACACATTGTCGCGAGCCTGCCGGGAGAGTCGCAGGCTCAAGATGACGGCGCCAACGGCCGCAACGAAGAGCGCAGCGTGGATCACCGGGTGGCTGCCGTCGCCGAGGAGCACGGTGAACACGAAGATCGTGGTGGCCGGGGTGATGGTCTCGGGCATCGACCGGAGTCGGAGCGCAGCCCAGTCGGCGAGCACCACAGCCCACCAGAGCGCAAGCCCTGCCGCAGCAACGAAGCCTCGGAGGGGTTCTACCGGTGCCTGCTGGAGTTCGAAGGCGTTCCGCGCCGCTTCGAGGTCGGAGCGCAGCAGATCCAGCGTCTCGCCGGTCGGGACGATTGATCCCGATGTCTCGGGAAACAACACGATGTTGCCGACGACCAGCATGCCCGCCGCACTGACCACGGCCGAGATCCCCATCCCAAAGCCAGCGCGTCGTACGACGAGCGCAAGGAGGTGGGATGCGACGACGAGGGTGACCAGGTCGGCCCGCCAACGCAGGTCAATGAAGAAGCGAGCAAGACCGAACGTGACGACGAGTGAGAGGGCGGCGACAGCGATCTCGGTGGCGACATCGGTGATTCGACGGGGACTCACGGCGTCCTCAGGGTCGAAGCCGGCCGACCGAGTCGCCAGTGACCTGCGAGTTGGCCCGGGCCGGTCAGGTGAATCCACTCGCCGGTGCTGATCGGTCCTGATGCCGCAGTTCCCCACATGTCGACATCGAGCGTGATGACGATGGCCGCTCGGAGCCGCACAGCGAAGCGGCGGCGAGCGGCGGCATCAGAGGCGAGGATCGGGTCGGCGGACACGGCGACGACCGTGCCGGTCCCGCTCGGGGTGGCCGGGTTGATCTGTTCGGCCCCATCGNCAAGGAGGGCAAGGAACTCNAGCAGCGACTCNAGCTGCGNATTGCCCGACACGAGCGGGGTCGAGCGGCCGTCGGTCGTCTCGATACGCGTCG
>FUFK010040082.1_pt1 | contig 15594 bp, 15 predicted proteins | sample 1021851 | NCBI WGS metagenome assembly FUFK01 (sample SAMEA51879418, study PRJEB19060) | metagenome | reverse complement strand
CCCGAAGGTGAAGATTTACCATTTGTAAAACTATATTCACANGCATTCCAAGGTCCTGGTGGATGGTTCATTGAGAACTCACTNACNACTCTTGGACAGAAAGACCCAGTTTCNGAGTATAACTCATTACTNTGGAACAATGGNACTGATGCTGGAAAAGAAACAGCAAGAAAGCAGAAGCGTAAGTTAACTTANGTCTCNAACATNTATGTTGTAAAAGACCCTGCAAATCCTGAGAACGAAGGTAAAGTATTTCTATACAAGTATGGNAAGAAAATCTTTGACAAACTNACTGCAGCNATGCAACCTGAGTTTGAAGATGAGGAAGCAATCGATCCATTCGATTTCTGGCAAGGTGCNAACTTTAAGTTAAAAGCAAAGAATGTCGCAGGTTATAGAAACTACGATAGTTCTGAGTTTGCTGCACAGAGTCCTCTACTTGATGACGATGATGCAATGGAATCACTCTGGAAAAAACAGTTCTCACTTGCTGAGATTGTTGCACCAGACCAGTTCAAGACTTATGAAGAGTTAAAGACTCGTCTAGATTATGTTCTTGGCAATAAGAAGTCCGCTGCACCACAGTTTGAAGAGGAAGATAATGATCGTGGTCAAGCAGAAGAGTTAGTAACTGCTGCTGTATCAAAACCAACTCCTGCAGTAGCAGAAGAAGAGGATGATGCACTATCATACTTTGCGAAACTCGCAGAAGAATAATTACACGGGGGTCAAACGACCCCCTTTTTTATGGGTTTACTACGTTTGTATTTTCAGTTCCCGCTATATTTTTCGATATGTAACTTGAACTTTTATCATATTTTACTATATCTCTTAAGTCATTTATGAATAATTGTATGTAACCTCTGTTTAATACATTTATTTCTCTCTTTTTTTCATTTTCAGTATATTCATATTCTAAATTTGTCACTGCACGAGCAATATTATCTGTTGCCACTGTAAATTCATCTTTATCATCTAATTGTCTATCACCTGTGAGAGCTTTTAATGTATATCTTGTTGAACTTGGAAATTTATTTACAGTACCATCTATTTTAAAATCTGCATCTACGATTAGATTTGGTGGCACAATTTGTCTACCTTGGTCATCTATTATCTCTAGAGTTTCATGATATCGTATTGCGTTCATTTCTGTCTCTGAACCATATTTTTCTAGGGCATAGTCATAGACTTGATAATCTTGAAGTGGCCATTCGTTTGTTATATTTGTTATACCTGCAACTAATACTACAATATAATCTAAAGTTGCGTCCCCATATAATTCTTCTGCAATAGTATCAGGACGATCACCATCTCCTATTGTAAAAGTATTTAATAATGTCACATTACTTTCTAAAAAATCATATAATTTAGTTCTACGAAATATATTTTTTATAAGTAAAAAATCTCGTGATGAGTTTTTATGTAATAGTGGAGACTGATATGCAATATCAGGTAGTTCTCTAAAATATCCCATTAGTAACCAACTCCCATTGATTCATCCATTCCATCATAATCTTCAGAGTATATTGGATTGAGTTCTTTAAATGTCATATTCAATCTTATACTAACAGGAGAACCATCACTATAACTTGCGTATGTTCCTGAGTTTGTATAGTTGACACTCATTCCAGTAAGAGCACACATCTTAAAACTATTAAGAAATGGATGGTCTTGTCCATTATGCAAATAACGAAGTGAAAATACGTCAGGTGACTTAAGAAATACTCCAGACGCTGAACCACCACTCATTGTTTTTCCTTTCGCATTCATTGAACTTTTCAATTGGCGAATGATTTGTTTAACCTCAAGCATTTCTTCATAATATCTTGGAGTAAATGTGACACTAAAAGGGAAAGACCTAAGATTCACACCACTGAATAATAATTCTAAGTTTGAGTTTAATACTTGTCCTGTTGTTCTTGATATAATACTCGATGCATTCACATTACCACCAAGTTGGTTGACTGCAGCACCACTAATCGCATTTCTTATAGCATTTTGTGTACCTTCATCAAATCCATCAAATTTTATACCTTTTTGCATAAAATCAAGTGCTTGTTGGAAACTTTGTCCTGCATTTTTTTGGAATTGACTCGCAGCGGTAATACCTGCAAGTTGAAATATATTCATTTGATCCTCACCCCAAGTCACAACATTAGAATCACTGACTTCTTGAGGTATNGGTAATTCAATATAGTANTNAATNTTTTGATTTCNACTCATACGACTATTCGCATCAGTCACATTCATTTTAAAATCTTTGTATCCTGTTACAACTGTTTGACCACGAGTTTTTTCTACTCCCCTATATAAACCTTTCTCTGCTGTTACAATTGCTGTTTCTTCAGTCATTGATAATCCAAGTCCTCCAACACCACCTGCTGGTGCAGTATATTCCAAACATTTAATCAATAAAGTATCACCAGTTTTTTCACTAGGACCTCTTGCAAGAGGATACCCTAATCTCATTTTGTAATTTTGTCTTCTAGGAGTTGTATTTTTGGCAGTTGTAGAACCAGTGGTTTTATTATCTCCTATAAATTTATTTCCATTCGGACCTCCAGTACTTGCATATCTTGGATCACTAGAAAAATCTGGTGATGCTGTTGATGCATTATGCTTTGCTTGTTCAACAGGATCTTCTCTAAAAGAAGACATTCCATATTTTTTTATTAATTCTTGTCTAGAAAGATTACTATCCTTTGTTTTTGAAAGTCTATTTTTAAATCTATTTCTACTGCTCATTTCGACCTTGTTTTTTAACTATTTAGTAGGATTTTGACAAAAGGTAAAGTTCTTAGATCTCTCAACTCCATCTCGTCTACTTTATACAACCCACCGACAACTTCTGGGAATGTATATTGCCTCATTTCACCCCAATGATAATTGAGTCCACGAAATCCCCAAGAGAATACATCAGTCACAGCAACAAGTGGATGTGAATCATATGCAATGCCAGGTGTTTTTGCACGATATACAAAGACATAATAATTACCTGCTTCAGGAACATTACTCCCCTCAGTCAACACACCTAATACNTCTGTTGCTAAATCATCAGCACTTTCTGTACCGATAAGATTTTTCATTATGGGATCTATACGACTCATATGTTTAACTCTTTTTCTGTTATTACTTTAAACTCCCACATTCTGTCAGCACAATATTCTCTCGCTGCTTTCCATTTTGCTTGATTTCTTGCATATTCAAATGCCTCACGAATGTAACCTTTGGTCTGTCTTTTTGGTTTTTTAGGTTTTGTTGTTTGTTTGAGTGGTTTGACTTCGATTAGATATCTTTTTATCTTACCAGTGTTTTCTTGAACTTTTATATAAAAGTCTGGGAAATATCTATGCACACGATTATCTTGTGGAGAAATGTATGGTAGTGCTATTTCTTCACTACCCCATTCTAATATTTTATTATTTCTATCACAATACACCATAAACTTTCTTTCCCAAAGTGACCTGTAAATGATATTGGTAGGATCACCTTTATACTTTCTGGGAAAGGATGGATAATATTTTCCCTTGTAAGCCATCTAAATAACTATACTATAATTGTATTTAGAGTGCCAGCACCGAGACCAAGAAGAATATCAGATATAATGCCTAAGTTACAGAATGTAGCTCAGACTTCAAATTATTTTGTAAGATTTTCATTACCACCAAGTGGATTAAGAAGTCATTTAAGAAGAAAGGGTATAGATTCTAGATTTATCGCAGATAATGTAGGATTATTATGTTATAATGCAGCTTTACCAGGTAGTGCATTAGCATCACAAAATATTACTGGTGATTATCAAGGTATGGTAGAGAGATTTGCACATACTCGTAACTTTACTCAGGTTAATTTTGAATTTTATGTAGATAATGAATATAAATCAATGAAATTTTTGGAACATTGGATGGAATATATTACTGGTGGAAATCAAGTTGATCCTGGTAATGATACATATTATTTTCAATTAAATTACCCACAAGATTATAAATCAAATGATACAACCATCGTAAAATTTGAGAGAGATCATGAAAAGTTTTTAGAATATAGATTTATCGGTTTATTCCCACTATCACTTAATTCTGTTCGTGTTCAATATGGAAATTCACAGGTATTAAAAGCAACTTGTTCGTTTAGTTATGACCGATATATTTCAGGTGAATCATCATCACTTGCAAGAGATTTAAGAAGAGCGTATAATGATTTAGGTTTTGGTCGAGGAAATGCAATAAGAGATGGACTATCACTAAAAGATGATAAGTTAAATGAAATGGCAGCACGTTCAACTTTTAGATATTTAAATGATGCTACTCCTGCTGGACAGTTTACATCATTGATTGGTGGAAATCCAGTGCAAAGTAATATTAAAATAGCAGGAACTTAACATTTAATAATTCAATTGTGCTATAATAGGTTTAAATAACCACTATAAATAATTTTACTGAAGTGTAGTAATTATCATGCCTTTACCAACCATTTCAACTCCAACTTATGAGTTGGTGTTGCCTTCGTCAAACAGAAAAATAAAATTTAGACCTTTTTTAGTAAAAGAAGAGAAGATTCTTATTCTTGCAATGGAATCACAAGATACTAAACAAATTGCAAATGCAGTTAAGAATGTTATTTCTCATTGTATATTAACAAAGGGTATAAAAGTTGAAAAACTTTCAACATTTGATATAGAATATTTGTTTTTGAATATTCGGGGTAAATCTGTTGGAGAAGATATTGAAGTAATGGTAACTTGTCCAGATGATGGAAAAACACAAGTACCTGCTTTAATTAATATTGATTCAATCAAAGTTCAAAAAAGTGATGAACATGAAAAAGATATTAAACTCGATGACCAATACACATTGAGAATGAGATATCCATCATTAAATGAGTTTATCAAAAATAATTTTGCGACTGCTACAGAAATGAATGTAGATGATACATTTGATTTGATTGCATCTTGTGTTGACCAAGTGTATTCAGAAGAAGAATCTTGGACTTCTGCTGATTGTACTAAGAAAGAATTATCTACTTTTTTAGAACAACTTAATTCAAAACAATTTAAATTAATTGAAAAATTCTTTGAGACAATGCCAAAACTGTCTCATACAGTTAAGGTTACAAATCCTAACACTAAAAAAGAGTGTGAGATTGTTCTAGAGGGGCTACAGAATTTTTTCGGGTGAGTATGGCACACGAAGATCTTGCGTCATACTACAAATTGAATTTTGCTTTGATGCAGCACCATAAATATAGCTTAACCGAGCTTGAAAATATGATGCCTTGGGAGAGAGAAATTTATGTTTCACTTTTACAACAGTATGTTGAGGAAGAAAATTTAAAAGCACAACAACAACAAAATAGTCTATAATGGATGAGGAACAAGGATTAGCGTCACCACTNNCTANNANNTATAAGAGCTGTAAGAAGCACTGTATCTTCGAGCATTTTTAGTGGTCGTCAAGCACCTGTTCAAGCTCAACCAGATCCACAAGTAACAAATTTACTTAATCAAAATTCATTAGCACTCAATAATGTTTCAGCACAGTTAACAAATATTTCATCACAGGTTGCAGGACTAAATGGTTCGTTAGCAGCAATCAAAGAAAATTTAGCTGTAAGTGATACTTTAGAAAGACAAAGAGAAGCAGCAAAAAGAAATCGTGAAGCCATATTAGCAGAGCAGGGATTAAGAGAGGGAAAAGAAAGTCAGATAGAAAGTCGTATTCAACAAGCACTTACATTCCCAGTTCGTAGATTAGCACAGAAAACACAGTTTGGATTATCAAGATTAACTAATTTCTTCCTTATATTAGCAGGTGGTTGGTTGACAAATACTATCGTTAATATGATTAACGCAAGTGCCGATGGTAATACTGATTTATTCAATCAATTAAAGAATACTCTACAAAAACAATTATTGATCGTTGGTGGAACAATGGTCGCTGTCAGTTTAGGGTTCAAAGCAATATTAAATGGTGTTGGTGCTTTAGCATCTACAGCATTGAGATTAGGAAGAGGTGGATTACTACAAGTTCCATTTAAATCAATCATCACAGGATTACGATTTGGAACTCTTGCATATGTGTCAGGTCAAATAGCACCAAAATTTGATAATCCTGCTGCTGACTTTGCAAGTCAAGTTGGAACTTATTTTGTACTTAACAGGACTGTAGACTTTCTTACAGAAAAATTCAATTCATTTTTTGGAATAAAAGGTGCAAAAAAAACTGGAGAAATTGTCACAAAGAAAGCAACTCAAACTGCCACGAAAACTGCTGTTAAAACTGGTGCTAAATTAGGATTTAAAGGATTACTTAGAAAGGTAGCAGCACCATTTAGAGGTAAGGGTGGTTTTATTGGAGCATTTTTAATTGATGTTCTCTTGTTTGGTGAAAGTATTGATAGAGCATTAGCGGGTGCAGCAGGATTTCTTGCAGGTGTAAAAGCTGGTTCTGCGATTGGTGGAGCGATAGGTGCTTTATTTGGTGGAGTCGGTGCTGTACCTGGTGCTTTTATTGGTGGACTAATTGGAGGATTTTTAGGTCCTGATATATTCAAAGGTATATACGATGGTATCAAGAGACTGTTTGGATTTAAAGTAGATAAAAATGAGGATGATTCTGATGAACTACAAGAATTATCATTTGAAGATGGTACTTTGGAAGAAGTTGTTGGTATGAGGAGAGGTGGTAAAGTTCGTGGTCCTAAAATTAATAAAGATGTTGTACCAGCAATTCTAACACCTGGTGAATTTGTTATGACAAGAGAAACAACTGATAGAATTGGTGCCAGTTACTTTGAAGCGTTGAATAAAGGTGGAATGGTTGATAAATCAATTACACCTATTAATAAGACATCATTAAATAATGTAGCAGAAAAAGTTTCAAGTTTAGAGGAAGGTGCACCTGAGATTGTTTCATTCCCAATCGCAGGTGGTGGTGGTGGATCTGATTCTGCTTCTGATGGTTCGGGTGGAGAAGCAACAAATAATGTTCCTAATATTGGATTCAATGATGACAATATTCATACATTATATGCAGCATCTCAGTATGGAGCTAACGCATAATGTCTATACAATCTAGAAGAAATTCACTTTTTAAATCATCGATTAGTATAAAATCGATAGGTGATTCTATTCAAAAATTTTCTGAGGGTTTAAGATCGGCAAGAAAAAATGCTGACGAAACAATAAAAACAAGTAGACAGAAAAATATATTTAAAAGAAAATTAATAAGAAATGATAATATATTTTTTAGAAAAAGACAAGAAAATATAAAAAGAAAAGATAGAGAAGATGAATTAGAAGCATCATCAACACAAGGTGTGCCAAAAACACAAGGTTCGATTTTAGCAAAGAGTACCAGAGGTTTTCTTGGTAGGATGTTAGATTTCATTGGTATTTTACTAATCGGTTGGGCAATTCAAAATTTACCAAAAATTATTTCAGGAATAAATGGTTTAATAAAAAGAATATCGTCAGTCACGGGTATATTAAGTCTTTTTGTTGATGGTATTAAGTTTGTTCTTGGTGGTATTGGAACTTTATTGCAAAATGCAATATCAAGTTTATTAAGATTTGATTTTTTAACGCAAAAGAAAGAAGTAGAATCTGGTTTAGAAAGTGCAAGCACAGGTTTAGCACAAGCTAGAAATGAACTTAATACTGCAGCATCAGAGTTTCAGCAACCTGAAAATTATGGTCTCCCTAATCCACCTGGCTTTAATTTAGATAATCAACAAGAGGCACAAAGTAAAAATGATGCAAAAGGAGATTTATCTATGGGAGATGGTCTGGGGACACAAGAACCATCTAATCTCAATGAACTAAAAAAACAAATTGATGATAAACTTGAAGAAGGTCAAGAACAAGAGGAAGATGAAGTTGTTCAGGGTGATGCAGATGACGTGGAGGGAGTACGAAGTGATTTAGAATCATTCTTAACTGAATCTGAAGGTGGTGGTGGAGAAGGTGGTTCTTCATCATCACCTAGTGGTGGAGCAGATGTTGCTGATCCAACAGACGAATTAAAGAAAAAACAAAAGGAAGCATTATCATATCCAAAAAATAGAAGAAATAGAAGAAATAGATCTCGCAGCTCATCTTTCTTGGGAACACCTGATAGCGTAGATAATATAAGTCAAAGTGTCACTCCTGAAAGTAGCACCACGCTTGCGTCTGTAGGATCGTATGACCCTGATTTTGAAGGTGGTCAAGATGGAAGTAGAAAAGTAAATCTATCATCATTAGTAGCTCCATCTAAAAAAGAGGTAAATATACAAACAGACAGAAAACCTAAGAACAGAGTTATGATTATTGAAAAACCAGTGCAAACTGCTTCATCTGGTGGTGGAGGTATGAGTGGTGGTGGATCATCTAGTTCTATACCAGAAGTTAATGATGAAAAATTATTAATGAAAATGCAAAGCACCTCAACTCTTAAATACACATAATGTCAGCAATAAATAAATCCTTATACGAAAAAATGACAATTACATCAGTAAATGGTGCTAAGACTGCTGATATAAAATCTGGTGTGATAAGTTTTAATTACTATGAAGATGTATATTCTCCAATGATAACTGCTAGACTTGTAGTAGTTAACACTGGTAATTCGATAGAGGGTGAAGATGGTAAAATGCAATCATTATATAATGGACTTCCATTGAGAGGTGGTGAGAAAGTGGAAATAAAAGTAGCTGGAAACTCTGCCGATAATGATGGATTAGAATTTAATGACTTTTATGTCGGTTCAATAACTGATGTGAATGTTGATGCAGAAAGGGAGATGTTTGTATTGAATTTGATTTCTAGGGAAGCAATAACCAATGAAACTGTGAGGGTGGGTAAAAAATTTCCATCATCACAAAAAATTTCTGATAGTGTTGAAGATATAATAAAAAATTATTTAAGTTCTGATAAATTATATGATATGGATGAAACACAAAATCCATATGGATTTATTGGCAATATGAGAAAACCATTTACTGTTTTGACAATGTTAGCATCAAAGTCAGTGCCAGGTAATGTTTCTGGAAGAGATGCTACAGCAGGGTATTTCTTTTTTGAAACTCAAAAGGGTTATAGATTTAAATCTATAGATGCTCTTATCAGAACTAATCCCTTTCCAGAGAAATATGTTTATGCACCAGGCATCGTAGATACAGATGATACTACTAAAGATTATAAAATAATTTCATTCTCAACCTCTCAAAACCAAAACTTGATAGCAAATCTTGAAAGGGGTGCATACTGTAGTAATCGAACTTATTTTAATCCACTTACTTTTACATATACACCTAGCACACAAAAAGAATTTAAATTGGAAGATTATTCAGGAAAGATTGAAAATTTAGGTCAGGACATAGATATTACACTTCCATCATTAAGTGCAAATGATAGTAAAACTTTAGCATCAGTTCCGAGTCGGTATATAACAGGCATATTAGATATTGGAATCACAGATAAAAACGTATCTTTAGATGAAAATGCAGACCCTGCTAAAATTCATTCACAAGCTATGATGAGATATAATACTCTTTTTACACAAATATTGACAATGACAATACCATTAAATACAAATTTAATAGCTGGTGATATAATTAATTGTGAATTTCCTAGAATTGACCAGCAAAAAAGAAAAGAACCTGATGAATTTCAAAGTGGTTTGTATTTAATAAAAAAACTAACTCATTATTTTGATTCAAAAGGTTCTTATACAAAGCTACAATTAGCAAGAGATACAACTGGGAGGAAGGCAAAATGATTGAAAATTCTTTAATGCAAAGTAACTTTCTCGGTAGAGATGGTTTTAAGTGGTGGGTCGGTCAAGTTGCACCAGAGGAAGCACAAGGTTCTCAAATTAATGGAGATGGTTGGGGTAATCGTGTTAAGGTAAGAATCATGGGTTATCACCCTGATGATGAAGTAGAATTAAAAAATGAAGATTTACCTTGGGCACATATATTGAAATCACCAGAAGCAGGATCTGGTAGAGCAGGTAGAGGAAAACCAACACAGGTTTTGCCAGGTGATAATGTACTTGGATTCTTTCTTGATGGAGATACTGCACAACAACCAGTAATTCTTGGTGTATTTTCAAGTTCAACAGCTGCTGCTGAAATATCAAAAGATAAAACTTATTCCCAACCTTTTGTTCCGTTTACAGGATATACAAGTAAGATAAAACCAAATGATAATATTGCACAGAGTGAAGCAGGTGATCAGAATAAAGAGGCAAGTCCATCTAATCGACATCTAGACACAGAAACAGCAGAGCAAATAACAGCAGCAACTGGTAAAGTAACAAAAGTTGCTAGTTCAGTTTTAGGAACAACAATAACATTTGGAGATACAAGTGGTGCTAGGTCAGCAGTTACAAAAGTAAATGGTGAAATAAAAAATGCACTTAAAGATTTTAAAAACGCAACTCCAGCACTAAAAAATAAAGTACTAGCAGACGCATCAAGAAACTTAGCAAGTATATCAACTTCAATGTCATCTAATATGATTAAATCGACATTTGATAATATGGCACCGATGATGAATGATGGTTTAAATAAACTCTATAAAGATAAGTATGGTGCTGTTCTAGCAGAGACAGGTGATATTGCACTTGCAAAAAAGGTTGCAAGTTTTGCACAAAAAGCGAAAGTCCCATCAATATTAAACATTGAAAATGCAATACCTTGTATGATGAAAAATGTAACTGATAAGTTGGAGAGTAATATATCAGATTTATTAGCTCCCTTACTAGACAATGTACAAAATTTTAATGATTGTATTGGTGATCAATTTAATGCTGGTATTATGAATAGTATTATAGGTAGCATAGATGAGGCAATCGGACCTATGCTTGGAGATTTAGGTGATATATTTCCAAGTGATATAGGTGGAATGTTAAGAGAAAAAGCGGATGGATTGTTAGGTATATCTGATGCTTTAGGTGGTTGCGATTTACCGACTGCATCTTCAACACTTGGGCAAAAAACAAATCAGTGGACAATAGGGAAAGGTCCAAAAAGTATGGCAGTTAAATCTATTGAGGAATTAGCAGGTACGCTATCAAGTGTTGCTAACGCTGCTGAGTCTTTGAAAGAGGCAGCGGAAGGAACAGGTGTTTTTAATAATTTATTAAGTGGTGTTAATCTTAATTTACCAAACATAGAACTTCCAAAATTACCTTTAGCTCTAGGTTCAGTCGCTGCTGTCACGGGTGCATTTGATTTTATGACACCTCTTGTTAATAACAAGGGTTATCGAAGTGGATTAGGTGAATGTTTTACGGGAACACCATCTAATTGTTCAGGTATAAAGGTAAATGTATTTGGTGGAAACGGTAAGGGTGCAGCTGCTAAAGCAATACTAGGTGGTTTAGTTGGTGATGCTGTGGCAGGGCAAACTGGAAGTTTAATTGGTATTAAAATGACTAATATGGGTTCTGGATATACCATACCACCATTTGTAGAGATAGTAGATAATTGTAATCAGGGATATGGAGCAGTCGCAAGAGCGACAATTGATTATGATAAAGCGTCACCCACTTATGGTAAAGTCACAGATATAATAGTAATAACTGGTGGTGAAAACTATCCAGTTATTGAAACTGCAGATGAAACTTATACTGTTGATCATGTGGTTGTTGTGAATCCTGGTAAGGATTATAAAGAGGAAGATGAAATCACTGACCAACAAGGAAATAAATATACTAAATTCATAGATGAGCAAGGAAGATTACTTAATGTTATTCCTCCAAATCCAGAGAATGAAAATGTAGAAGAGGTAAAGGATTTTCCAGAATTATCAATTAGAACAAATACAGGAAGTGGTGCTATATTAAGGGCACAAATAGCACCTAGACCTACATATCAGGGTGAAATCAAACAAGTAATTGATTGTGTTACACCTCGTGATGGTATAGTAGGATTTGTAAATGGAGAACCATATTATGGAGCGTTCCATGTTCATCCACCAACAGGATTGAAAATGGTTGGAGCAGCACATACCACTGCACCTCATGCTATAATATATGATACACCTCAAGAAAGTCGTACTTCACGATCAACGATGACAACAACTTCATCGTTAACCACAGTTTCATCAGCACAGGTACAAACAGATGTTTCCGACACCACAGTTCAAGCTATCCCAAGCAGCGATACTTCAACTACAATGGTTGATACACCAAGTCAACAAACGACTCAACCGAGTTACACTCCTCCTCCTTCTAGTCCTCCTAGTGGTGGCGGGTCTTCGGGATCAGGTGGTGGATCGTCAGGAGGCGGTGGATATGGAGGAGGATACTAAATATTAGTAAAAAATTATGGCAACAAAACCAAATGAAAATTGGCAAGAAAGAGTATATGAAGCTTTTACATCAAACGTAAAACTTGATATAAACAATCCACAAGAGGGTTTGAGTGGTCCGATTGTTTACAATTGGATGGCAAGCACAAAGAGTGGTGAGCAAAGTTCTGTTGGAATGACAGAGGGTGGAATATATCATATCTACAATGACCAGTGTATTGAAATAATTGGTGGACAAAAGGCAGAGGGTGGTGTATGTGTTAATATCGCAGGAACTAAGGGAGATGTTTGCATCACAGCGATGAGCAATGGTGATGTTAAACTCACAGGAACCAATATAGTTATAGATGCAAGTAAAAATGTAGAGATAAATGCACCCGCAAACTTCACGGTAAAGGCAGGTAAAGTTACTATGACTTCAAATGAGTGTTATATAAAAGCACCTAGAGGAAAAATAAGAGTAAAAGATGTTAGTTGGAGTGGAGCAGTATTTAAGGGAACATCAGTACCAGAAAGTTTATATACTGGAAAACTAGCGGATGCTGCAAGTAGTATTGATACAGCAGCAATTCGTTCACAACTTGATCAGGCAGAAACAGAACTTTCTGCTGAGCTAGAAAGTCTTGGATCAAATTTACAGAGCTTCTTATAGTGACAGATTTTAAAAGAAATAATATTCCAGCACCTGATTATGACAGTGATGATATAAATTACATATCACAAAAAACTGAATTTTCTGAAGATGTTTACATATATGGAAAGTTATATGCAAACTTAGTAGGTGGTATTGATTATGTCTCTGTAAAAGATTTTGGTGTAGTAGGTGACGGAAAAACAGATGATACACTTGCTCTACAAAAAGCTTTAGATGAAATTAAAGGTAAAGGAAAGTTAATGATGCCAGAGGGCACATTTCTTGTTTCAAATACTATTTCAATCCCAAGTGAAACTCATTTAGTTGGGGAGGGAAAACATACCATCATAAAAATGAGACACGATGTTGGTAGAGATACTACATTAATGAGAACAGGTTCACGAGGTGATAAAAAAGAAAACATAGTTCTAGAGGATTTTACATTAGATTTCAATAGGGATAGATGGACTAAATCAGGAGGAGAGACACTTAAAGATACTGATGGTGGAGATCAAGATAATGATCAAACTACATTAAGTATATGTTTTAGTGAATATGTTTTGGTAAAAAATGTAAGATGTATTGATGGATATAAACATAATATTGACGTATGTGCACCAAGAAATCCTGAAAATAATAATGGGTCAACATATGATTCAGAACCATCAAGATATATTACATTAGAAAATTGCTTTACATCTGGATCGGGGGATGACAATCTTACAACACATTTTTCATCTGATATTTTAATTAAGGGATGTAGGTCAATAAATCCATCAGGAATAAGAACTCCTCAAAATTCTAATTGTTTTGAGATAGATGACGGTAGTAGAAATGTAACTATGATTAATTGCACAGCGATTGGTGGTCATAAAGGACTTCAGATTAAAGGACATAGTTATGCTCCAGCACCTTATAATGTTACTGTAGATGATTTCAAGACATACAATAACACCACTGGTATTGATGTTAAACATATGGAATTTGAAACTGGAATAGGAACAGGGAAGAGTCCTACTGCAAGAAATGTTAACTTATCCAATATTGTGGTTGCTGCTCCAAGAGATTTCACATCGGAAGGAGGTGTTACTGATTTAGCACAACGTGGTATTAGAGTTTCCTCATATGAAGATGTAAAACTTGTAAATGTATATGTTAGTGACGATACTGTTGATATGGCAGATGATTTTCTTGCTTCATCAACAACAAGAGCTAGAGGTATCGTTCGTGTGATGGAAGGTGCATCTAACATATTAGTTAAAAATTTAAATATTGTTGGTTTTGCTGCCACATCGGAGGGTTTTTGGTCATCAACAAGTACAAAAGGTCCTCTTATAGTTGATGGTTTTTCATCAACTAACGGTGCAGACAAAGCATTTAGAATTACTGGAGCAGGAAGCACTGGATCGATAAGTAATTACATGATAAGTGGAAGTCAATCATCTGGTGAAGGTATAGATGTAGATGGAACAGAATTTGAAGTTGGTAGAGGAATTGTTACTGGATATGGCACATCAGTCACTAAAAAGGCAAATAATGGATACTTGGGTTCAGAAAATCCTGCATTCTTGGCAGAGTTGACTACAACACAAACTAGAACTGGAAATGTTAATGCATTTTTAAGAAATTTTGATACTGTCAGATATAATTTTGCAAACGGATGGAATAATACTACTGGAAAATTTACTGCTCCTGTTGCTGGTTTATACAAGTTTAATATTGATATGACTTTTCAGAATGGTGATGCTGTATCAGCTAGCACAGTGGGACAAGATGATAGTTTTGGTGTTTACTGGAGGGTTGAGAATAATTCAACTTATTATAACAGAGTTCATAGTAATGTTAGAGATTTTCATTCAATTAACCCACGTTTCTTGTCTGGTAATGGTTTAGAGTATAATGTTTCTTTTTCATCATTAGAGCAACTTGATAAGGGTGCAACAGTAGGATGGTATCAGACTGACTGGGATGTAGATGGGGTTCAATTACACTATGCGTCTATAATTGGTCATTTGCTTAGTTGATTGACGATTTTTATACATATGCTATAATAACAAATATGTATTCTCACTTATGGATGATTTTGTATTCGAGGTTGTTGTAGACATCTGTTCTAGAACCTTTAAGTTAAAAAGTGATGATGGAAATAATAAGATAATTGCCTGTGATGATACTGATGAATTTATGAGAGTTTTAGAAGTTTGTGACAAAATGCTTGAACCAGAAATGATTGTTTACGCAGATTTAGCACTCACCTCAGATAAATAAATGAAATACAAGATAACCACTCATTGCTGTTGGTTTCGTGGTGGAAGTATGATTGTCAAAATGTATTTCATCAACGGAATGCCTTTCACCTTTGATGAATTACCTGATGGTCACTTAGAAGATCAAGAGTTAATTAAAGAAGCAGATAAGTATCGTACATTTAATGATGACGAGATGTATCAATATTATGGATACCTTGTAGAGGAAGAATTACACCCGTGTTTGTTCCCAGTCGATTTAGAGAACCCAGAAGAATTGCCAGATGATATCTCAATTCATATAGACACGGAGGAGTAACCAGCTAAATAAACCTAGTATGTACGGTCTATTGATCTCATTTATTGTAGTTAAAAAAGATGCCTCTTAATAAGTTAGAGAATTTTATAAAGAATAC
>FUFK010063691.1_pt1 | contig 15597 bp, 15 predicted proteins | sample 1021851 | NCBI WGS metagenome assembly FUFK01 (sample SAMEA51879418, study PRJEB19060) | metagenome | reverse complement strand
GTAAATACAATAATAGACTTCTTCTTCGGTGGAAGTTCAAAGAAAAACGAACAAATAAAAGAAAAATAAAATGGCATTTAAAGATCCAACAGATTACGCATTTGGTCAGTTAGGTAGTATACACGCTGCTGGAACAGAAGCAATAACAATAATAGGTGGAGACGACACTGACGGAACACCTGCTAGTAACGTTAATAGAATAACAAAAGTTTTTGTAGCAATAACATTTTTAGAAGACACAGTATTTGATAGTGGTACTGAAGGTTTAGTACCGGCAGACTCTCAAAATTTTCCTAGCTCTACAGGAACTTCTACAGATATTGACGCTGATGGCGGTGATGTTGTTGACTCTGAAACATTTCCAAAAGGCGTTACTATATACGGTAGATGGACAGGTTTTAAACTAGCATCTGGTAGAGTTATAGCTTACGTAGGTATATAATGTTAGGACTAGGTAACGGCATAACAGGTGGCGCGGCTTTAGAAGAGTTTAATGTAGCAAATGTCTCTGGATTAATTACTTGGCTAAAAGCAGATACAGGTATTACTGAAACATCTGTAGGTTCTGGCGTAGTTGCTAGATGGACAGATCAAACAGGGTCGGCTGATTGGGTTTCTAATCAATCAGGTAAACAACCTGCTTTAGCTGGAACTGGGGTTAGCACCTATGTAGATTGGGACGGCGGTGATAGAATGTATCAAAAAGATACTTCATGGAATACTTCTGACGATGGCTTTGACTTTGACTTTCCTCATGATCAATTTGATGAAATGAACGTAGGTGGTAGCGGAGGTTCTTCTACGTTTGCAGTAGTTCAACTAGACACGGCTAATAATCTAAACAAAATATTTTCAGTAAGTCATTTTGCTGATGATGGCTCGCCTGGTTCTCCATTTGGTTCTACTAGAACAGATATAGATGGAGCTATACAGCTTAACACTGGTAATCCTGCTAGCGGTACATCAAACGATTCTTTTACTGTTGGCGGTATAACATCGAGCGCGTCTGCTTTTGACACAAATTCAGACGTTGGAGATGAGCTACCATTAGATACTAAAATTCTTATTACAATTGATTATGCTGGCGGAACTAATGGAGCTATTACTGTTAGAAAAAACGGAACTAATATAAGTTTAACTAATGCTACTACCGTTACAGCCGGATTGATAACTGTAGGACTATTAGGTCAGACTTTTAAAGGTAGAATGTACGAAATAATAAACTTTAGTAGTAAAGTTTCAAGTAGCGATAGAGCAAATATAGAATCGTATTTAATAGATAGACACAGTATATCATAATGAAATATTTTAGAGGAACATTATCAGAGTGTCAAGCGTTAATTCAAAGGCTTGATAATTTTTATAGCTTTCCAGATGAGCACACGTACACTTTTGGTTATCCTGAGCAAGATGATGACAAATATGTTATAAGAATAAAAGATAAACACTACAACGACTTAACTGACGATGAAAAGTCAAAAGTTGTTGAAAAATAAATATTAACTAATTAAATTAAATAAAATGGCAAAAGTAAAAACTCCTAAAAAGGAAAAAATTGTAGATCTTAAACCTAAGGCAGAAAAATTACCTGAAGATCAGTTAAAAGAAATACAACAAGCAGTTACTATAGCTAACAGAATTAAGTTAGATATAGGTAATATAGAGGCTAGAAAGCACGCTGTATTACATGAGCTAGACACTGTTAATTCTAAAATAGCAGAGTTTAATGACAAGCTTAAAGAAGAGTACGGAAATGTTGATGTTGATCTTGCAACTGGAACCATAAGATATTTAGACGATGAGCAAGCTGATTCGTAAAATAACTATAGGTAAAGATTATAAAATAGATTCTATGCACTACTCTGTAGGCCAATCGGTCTACGGAGGGCATACGATCTGTGATATAGTGGAGGAAAAAGACAAGTACAGTATATACATTAAAAAAAATAAAGATGTAATGCCTTGGAAAGACTTTAATAAAAACATGGCTGTATCTATAGAATATAATTTAGAGTACTAATGAAAGCGCCGTTTGACTTTGTCATAGAGCCAAAAGGGCAAAGATATAATAACACTAAGAAAGTTGGTGATAAAGATTTAATTCTTAATACAGAAATATTTAATCATCAATATATAAACAGAAGTGCTATTGTTAAAGCTATACCTACAGCTATTAACACTGATATTAAAATTGGTGATGAAGTTATTGTGCATCACAACGTGTTTAGAAGATGGCACGACATGCAAGGTAATGAAAAAAATAGTAGAGGTTATTTTGACGAAAATACTTATTTAGTAAAAGAAGATCAAATATTTTTGTACGATAGCAACAACTGGAAGGCTTGCAGTGGTTATTGTTTTGTTCAACCAATAAGACAAAGAAATAAGCTAGCTGAAGAAAAAGAAGAACAATGTATTGGTATTGTTAAATATACAGACGGTGTTTACAAAACAGGTGAGCTTGTTGGATTTACACCGTTTTCAACTTATGAGTTTATTATTGATAATACTAAGTTGTACCGCGTTTTAAATAAATTTATTACAATTAAATATGAGTATCAAGGAAACGAAAAAACGTATAATCCTAGCTGGGCGCAAAGCAGTTGATGAGTTAATTAAAGTTGCTGAAGAACAGATTATTACTAATACTGATGATGATGTTTCTGCTGATAGACTTAAAAACGCAGCGGCTACTAAAAAACTAGCTATATTTGATGCTTTTGAAATACTTAACCGTGTACAAGAAGAAGAAAATATATTAGAAGGCAAAGAGCCTGAAGATAAAAAAGAAAGAGTGTTTAAAGGCTTTGCTGAAGGAAGATCTAAGTAATGTACNAGCAAACACTATATAAAATTGTTGAACCAGTTAAGAAGACNACNATAAGTCGNCTTAACAAAAAACGNNNATGGNAATATGGATATAATAAAGAAAACGATATTGTCGTTATTAGCAAAACTGGAAAAATTGGACAAGTGGTGGAGATTCAAGGTCTGCGAATTGGGTTGCCGGCTAAACCGAAACGAGTGCATTTGTTCGACAAAGGCAAATGGCAAAAACTAGAATATCCTAAAGAGTTAGGTAAATTAAAAAATATATTTGATTGGAGAGCATATCCTGAAGAAGCAAAAGAACAGTGGTATGACTACATAGATGATGAATTTAAGCGTAGAGATGAAGGTTTTTGGTTTGAAAACAACGGTAAGCCTACATATATAACTGGTAGTCATTATATGTATCTTCAATGGAGTAAAATAGATATTGGCGCTCCAAACTTTAGAGAAGCTAATAGATTATTTTTTATATTCTGGGAAGCATGCAAAGCTGATAATAGATGCTATGGCATGTGTTACTTAAAAAACAGGCGTAGTGGCTTCTCGTTTATGAGCTCAGCTGAAACCGTTAATTTAGCTACTATATCAAGTGACTCTAGATATGGAATACTATCAAAAAGTGGTGCTGATGCTAAAAAAATGTTTACCGATAAAGTTGTACCAATATCTGTCAACTANCCGTTTTTCTTTAAACCGATACAAGACGGTATGGACAGACCTAAAAGTGAACTTGCTTATAGGGTTCCTGCAAGTAAGTTTACGCGTAGAAAAATTACGGCGAACGAAAANNAGGAAGAGCTGGTTGGACTTGACACTACTATTGATTGGAAAAANACAGGTGATAACAGCTATGACGGTGAAAAGCTTAGCTTGTTAGTTCACGATGAAAGTGGTAAGTGGGAAAGACCTGATAATATTCTAAACAACTGGCGAGTAACTAAAACTTGTTTAAGGCTAGGTGCTCGTATAGTTGGTAAATGCATGATGGGTTCAACGAGTAACTCGCTGGACAAAGGTGGTGATAATTTTAAAAAGCTGTACAATGATTCAGACGTTACAAGCAGAAACCGCAATGGACAAACAAAGTCTGGTTTATATTCTTTGTTTATCCCAATGGAATGGAACTATGAAGGATTTATTGACGAATACGGACAGCCTGTATTTAATAACCCAGATCATGATGTATACGGACCAGACGGTGAATTAATTGACATAGGCATAATTGACCATTGGAACAACGAGGCTGAAGGATTAAAATCAGATCAAGACGCGTTAAACGAGTTTTACAGACAGTTTCCAAGAACTGAAGAGCATGCGTTTAGAGATGAAGCAAAAAATAGTATATTTAATTTAGTTAAAATATACGAACAAATAGATTATAATGAAGGTATAGGTAATGATTCAGTTGTTACTACTGGAAACTTTCAATGGATAAACGGTGTTAAAGACACTCAAGTTATTTTTTATCCAGACACAAACGGTAGATTTAAAATAAGCTGGGTACCACCTGCAAACCTTCAAAACAAAACAATAATTAAAAATGGAGTTAAATATCCTGGGAACGAGCACATGGGCGCTTTTGGCTGCGATAGTTATGATATTAGCGGTACTGTTGATGGTCGAGGATCCAACGGATCTCTTCATGGATTAACAAAGTTTTCTATGGAAGACGCTCCGCCAAACCATTTCTTTTTAGAATATATAGCTAGACCACAAACTGCAGAAATATTTTTTGAAGACGTGCTAATGGCTTGTATATTTTACAGCATGCCAATACTCGCGGAAAACAATAAACCAAGACTTTTATATTATTTTAAACGTAGAGGATATAGAGGCTTTAGCATGAATAGACCTGACAGAGTTTGGAACAAGTTATCTACAGCTGAAAAAGAAATAGGTGGTATACCAAACTCTAGTGAAGATATAAAACAGGCTCATGCAGCTGCTATTGAAATGTATATTAATGATCACGTTGGCAGCAAGGGCGACGGCGTTTATGGTAATATATATTTTAATAGAACTTTAAACGACTGGGCTAAGTTTGATATAAACAAAAGAACTAAGTTTGATGCTTCTATAAGTTCTGGCTTAGCGATAATGGCTTGCAATAGACATTTATATACACCACGAGCACAAGTAACAAAACAACCACTTAATATAAATATAGCTAAATATAGCAATACCGGTAACACATCAAGAATAATAAAATAAAAATATGGCAGAGTCTGTTATAAAAAGTTATTTTCCAAGTCAAGTAGTTAGCGACGCTGAAAAGCTTAGTTACGACTATGGTTTAAAAGTTGCTAAAGCAATAGAGACAGAGTGGTTTTACGATGATAGATCACAAACTAGATACGATACTAATTTTAACAATTTTCATAAATTAAGACTTTATGCAAGAGGTGAGCAGCCTGTGCAAAAGTACAAAGACGAATTATCTATAAACGGTGATTTAAGTTATTTAAATTTAGACTGGACACCAGTTCCAATTATACCTAAGTTTGTAGATATAGTTGTTAATGGTATTGCAGACAGAGCTTTTGAGATAAAAGCGTATTCTCAAGATGAATATGGTGTTGCTAAAAGAACTGAGTATATGGATAGTATACTAGGTGATATGGCATCTAGAGAAATGCTCGACTTTGTTGACCAAGAGTTTGGTATAAATTTATACGAAAACAATCCAGATACTTTACCAGAAACTCAAGAAGAGTTAGAGCTTCACATGCAATTGAGCTACAAGCAAGCTGTAGAAATAGCAGAAGAACAAGCTATAAACGTACTACTACAAGGCAATAACTACGACTTAATAAAAAGAAGACTTTATTACGATTTAACAGTTTTAGGTATTGCAGCTGTAAAAACAAACTTTACAACATCAGACGGTGTTACTGTTGATTATGTTGATCCTGCTGACTTAGTTTATTCTTACACTGAATCACCATATTTTGACGATATATATTATGTTGGTGAAGTAAAAATGATACCGATCAACGAACTTGCTAAACAGTTTCCGCATTTAACACAAGAAGATTTAGAAGAAATACAAAACTCAGGCTATACACAAAAAAATAACTATCACTACGGTGGGCCTAGGTATGAAGACGTAGACAGAAATAAAGTTCAAGTTTTATATTTTAATTATAAAACATACATGAACGAAGTTTACAAAGTAAAAGAAACAGGTAGTGGCGCTATGAAGCTAATTGAAAAAGATGATAGCTTTAACCCGCCAGAAGACTCTCAAGGTAATTTTTCAAAGCTTGAAAGAGCTATTGAAACATTATACGAAGGCGCTTTAGTTTTAGGCACTAGCAAATTACTTAAATGGGAGATGTCTGAAAACATGATGAGATCAAAAAGTAACTTTACTAAAGTAAAAATGAACTATAGCATTGTTGCTCCTCGTATGTACAAAGGTAAAATTGAATCACTAGTTAGAAGAATAACTGGCTTTGCTGATATGATACAGTTAACCCATTTAAAACTACAACAAGTAATGTCGCGCATGGTGCCAGACGGTGTTTATTTAGATGCTGATGGTTTAGCAGAAGTTGATCTAGGTAATGGCACAAACTATAATCCTCAAGAAGCTTTAAACATGTTCTTTCAAACGGGTAGCGTTATTGGTAGATCATTTACACAAGAAGGTGATATGAATCCAGGCAAAGTGCCAATACAAGAAATAACTAGTGGTAGTGGTGGTAACAAAATACAAGCTTTAATAGGAAACTATAACTATTACATGCAAATGATTAGAGATGCCACTGGTTTAAACGAAGCTCGTGATGGCAGCTTGCCAGACGAAAGGGCTTTACTTGGCGTTCAAAAACTAGCTGCAGCTAATAGTAATACTGCTACAAGACACATATTAAACTCTGGTTTATTTTTAACAGCTGAAGTTGCTGAACAATTATCACTTAGAATATCAGATATTATAGAGTATTCTCCAACTAAAGAAGCTTTTATACAAAGCATAGGAGTGCATAATGTTGCTACGCTTGAAGAAATGTCAGAGCTTCATCTGTATGACTTTGGTATATTTTTAGAGTTAGCTCCAGACGAAGAAGAAAAAGCTATACTTGAAAACAACATACAACAAGCCTTAGCACAAAAAACTATAGATCTTGAAGATGTTATTGATCTTAGAGATATAAGCAATGTTAAAGTTGCTAATCAAATGCTTAAAATACGAAGAAATAAAAAGCAACAAAAAGATCAGCAAATACAGCAGCAAAACATAGCCGCACAAGCTCAAGCTAATGTGCAGCAGCAACAGGCCTCTGCTCAATTAGAAATACAAAAGCAACAAGCGTTAAAACAGGCTGAAGCTCAAATAATGCAATTGCAGGCGCAACTTGATGCTGGTAAAATACAAGCCGAGTCTCAAGTAAAAGCACAGCTTGCAGCGCAAAAATTTCAGTTTGATATGCAGCTTAGGGCTTTAGAAACTCAAGGTATAAAAGATAGAGAAAAAACTAAAGAAGATCGTAAAGACGAAAGAACAAAAATACAAGCCTCGCAACAATCAGAGCTTATAGATCAAAGAAAAACAGGTGGTTCACCTAAAAACTTTGAAGACGCAGGTAATGATATACTTGGAGGTGGATTTAATTTAGGCGCGTTTGAACCTAAATAATTTACTAATTTATATATTATTTTATTATGGAAGAAAAAGAAAACGTAGTTGAAGAAACTACACAAGAACAAACTATCGATGAAAGCAAATTTGAGAGCGCTGGAGATGATAGTGTAATTAAAATAGATTTAGATAAACCTGTAGAAAATGCCACTAGAGAGCAAAGCACAGATGAGATACCTGTTCGCGACGAATCCGAAACTAGCGAAGAAGTACGTGAAGAAAACGTCGAAGAAAAAGTTGAAGAACCTGCCGGAGAAGAAAAGCCCGAGCAAGTTCAAGATGAAGAGCCCGTCGTTCAAGAAGTAACTGATGAAGAAGTCGCTAAAGAAGTTGCTGAAGAAGTAGAAGAAGTAGCTGAACAAGTTCAAGAGGCAGTTGCTGAAGCTGAGGCTACAGGTAAACCACTACCTGAAAACATTCAAAAGTTAGTTGACTTTATGAATGACACAGGTGGAGACATAGAAGATTATGTTAAGTTAAATAAAGATTATTCTAACTTAGACAATGTAAGTCTTCTTAGAGAATATTATAAACAGACTAAACCTCATTTAACTTTAGAAGAAGTTGACTTTTTAATGGAAGATCAATTTTCTTTTGACGAAGAAGTTGATGAGGAAAGAGATATAAAAAGAAAAAAATTAGCTTTGAAAGAGCAAGTTGCTCAAGCAAAGAACCACTTGGAAAGTGTAAAATCCAAATATTACGATAGTATAAAGCAAGGCTCTAAGCTAACAACTGAACAGCAAAAAGCTATTGACTTTTTCAATCGTTATAACAAAGAGTCGGAAGACAATAAAAAAGTAGCTGAACAACAGCAACGAACGTTTTTAAATAAAACTAATCAGCTTTTCAACAAGAACTTCAAAGGTTTTGAATACAATGTTGGAGACAAAAAGTTTAGATATAATGTTAAAAACGCAGATACTGTTAAAGATACTCAAAGCGATATTAATAACTTTATAGGAAAGTTTCTTAATGAAAGTAATGAAATGTCAGATGCTAAGGGTTATCACAAGAGTTTATTCACGGCTATGAACGCTGACGCTATAGCACAGCACTTTTATGAACAAGGTAAAGCAGATGCTTTAAAGGAAAGTATTGCTAAGTCTAAAAATGTTAGTATGAATCCTCGCCAAGAATTTGGTGGTGTTGAAAATAACAGTGGCATGAAAGTTAAAGTGTTAGGTGACAACTCTTCTGATTTTAAATTTAGAATTAAAAAGAATAGATAACATTTAAAACATTTTATTATGGCAATTACAGCTGGTGATAATTTGAACAGTGTACCTGCTCCAAGAAAGCAGACGCTAGCTACAAATTATCTAGATTTCACGGGAACTGCAAACTCGTGGGGACAACAATATCTGCCTGACTTAATGGAGAAAGAAGCTGAGGTTTTTGGACCTCGTACAATTTCTGGTTTCCTTTCACAAGTTGGNGCGGAAGAAGCAATGCAGTCTGATCAAGTAGTCTGGTCAGAACAAGGTAGACTACATTTATCGTACAAAGCAAATATTAGTACTGCTTCTGGTGGTACTCAAGTAAACAGTACGAACGTTTCTATTATTACAATTAGTAAAGATATAGACGGTAAAGCTTTACACGCTAACGGACACGGTGTTAGAGTTAACGATACTATTATTGTATCTGATGCTACTAACGGTATTGTTAAGTGTTTAGTAACAAAAGTTCCTTCAACAACAACTATTGAAGTTTCACCTTATGATGCAGGCGCTGCTCAATTAAGTGCTACTTCTTCAGAAGCTACTACTATATTAGTTTATGGTTCTGAGTTTGGTAAAGCTATGGCTTATACTGCTGGTGCTGGTACTGACGGCTGATCTTCAATCAAGAGGAGCTAACGAACCAAGATTCCAAACTTTCACTAACAAGCCTATCATTATGAAAGACTACTACGAAGTATCTGGATCAGATACATCTCGTATTGGTTGGGTAGAAGTTTCAACTGAAGGTGGACAAGGCGGTTACTTATGGTACTTAAAAGCTGAGTCTGACACAAGAGCTCGTTTCAATGACTATATTGAAATGGCAATGTTAGAAGCTGAGCTTAACGATAGCTCTTCTGTTCTTGACGGTGCTACAGCTCTTTTAAGAGGATCTGAATCTGGCGACGGAACTGTAGGTACTGAAGGTTTATTTGCTGCTATTGAATCAAGAGGTAATATTACTTCTGGTATCACTGGTGTTAACGCTGCTACTGACTTAGCTGAGTTCGATGCTATTTTAGCTGAATTTGACAAGCAAGGTGCTATTGAAGAAAACATGTTCTTCTTGAACAGAAANACTTCTTTAGCTATTGATGACATGTTAGCTTCTATGAACTCTTACGGTGCTGGTGGTACNTCTTACGGTGTATTCAACAACTCTGAAGACATGGCNNTNAACTTAGGCTTNTCTGGTTTCCGTAGAGGATCTTATGACTTCTATAAGTCTGACTTCCGTTACTTAAACGACAAAGCTACTCGTGGTGGTATTAATGAAGCTAGCCCAGCTAACGCTCTTCGTGGTGTTGTAATTCCAGCTGGTTCTTCATCTGTATATGATCAAACTGTTGGAGCTTCTATTAAGCGTCCGTTCTTACACGTACGTTATAGAGCTTCTCAAACTGATGATCGTAGAATGAAGACTTGGACTACTGGTTCAGTTGGAGCTGCTACAACAGCATTAGATGTGATGCAACTACACTTCTTAACTGAAAGATGTTTGATTACTCAAGCAGCTAATAACTTCATGTTATTGAAGTAAATTGATTATGGTCGGGGCTTCGGCCCCGATCTTTTTTAACTTTTATTATATTATATTATGGCAAAAAAGCAAACAAAAAAGGCTGAGGTAGCGCCTGAAGTAAAAGCTACTAACGATATGGTTGAGGTTGTTATTGAAAAGCCAAAGCCAAAAAAACCAACTTGGGAAATAAAAGATAGAGTTTATTATTTAAAAGGTAGTAAAAAACCTATATCTAGATCAATAAAATCTGCAGGAGTATATTGGTTTGATCAAGAAAAAGGTTATGAAAGAGAGTTAAAGTATTGTGAAAATCAAAGAACACCTTTTGTTGATGAAATGACTGGTGATCAAAGATTATCTCATATTGTATTTAGAGATGGCTCTTTATTTGTTCCAAAAGAAAAAACTACTTTACAAAAACTTTTATCTTTGTATCACCCGCATAAAGATCAAATATACTACGAGTTTGAAGCTGATGAAGTAGCTGCCGATGAAATAGAATTATTAGAAATGGAAGCAGATGCAATATTAATGGCTAGACAAATAGATATTGATATGGCTGAGGCTATTATGCGTGTAGAAAAAGGCTCTGAGGTATCTAAGCTTAGTTCTAAAGAACTTAAAAGAGATTTGTTAGTGTTTGCACGAAATAATCCTAGTTTGTTCTTAGAGTTAGCGGCTGATGATAACGTACAGCTTAGAAACTTTGGTATTAAAGCTGTAGAGCTTGGAATTATTAAATTATCAAACGATCAAAGAAACTTTTTATGGGGATCTAATGATAGAAAAATAATGACTGTACCATTTGATGAGCATCCATATACCGCTCTTGCACATTGGTTTAAAACTGATGAAGGCATGGAGATTTATGCGAATATAGAAAAGCGATTAAACGCGTAATCATTTATAGAAGAGTAACCGCTCTTCGGNGTGGTTACTTAACTATAAAATATATATAATGGCGGTAAACATAAATACAGTATATCAAACAGTTTTAGCGCTAGCTAACAAAGAACAAAGAGGTTATATAACACCTCAAGAATTTAACTTATTTGCAAGGCAAGCTCAGATGCANATATTTGAGCAATACTTTTATGATTTAAATCAATTTAAAAGAGTAAAAGGTAATCAGTCAGACTTTGCAGACATGAAAGGAGTTATAGAAGATAAGCTTTCTATTTTTTTAGACGATACTAACNTAGGAACTGCAACTACGCTTCCTAGTNATTTTTATAGAATACACTCTTTAGTTTCTTTAAATGGCTCTACTAATGCTAGATATTTAGTAGAAATTGTTGAAAAAAGAAAAGCTATGGAGTTACAGTCTAGCGGACCTTTGACTAGACCAACAGCAAATAGACCTATAGCTTATTTAGATGACAATAGGATATTTACTTTTCCTAGCGTTGCAGGCTATGCAAGAGCTATGAGTTATTATAGAGCGCCAGAAAATCCTAGATGGAGCTATATAGTTGTAAATAACAAACCTTTATATAATGGAAGTTCATCTGTTCAATTTGAGTTACACGAGTCCGAAGAGTATGAGTTAATATTAAAAATACTACAAATGGCAGGTATAGCTATAAAAGAGTTTTCTTTAACTCAAGCCGCTGGTCAAGCTGAAGTAAATATAGTTTCACAACAAAAACAATAATAAATGGCTTACTTAGAAGGTTTTAACGAAAAACAATATTACGAAGGAGACGTTTTTGGTCAATATCAATTCGTTTCTTTGCAGCATATTATAGAGCAGTTTGTTGTCGCTTATGTTGGTGATGAAAAAAATATTAAAAAAGTAAGTAAAACAGAAGTAGCTTTCTTTGCTCAAAGAGGTTTAGCTGAGCTTTCTTTTGATACATTTAAATCTATAAAGTCTCAAAGTATAGAGTTACCTCCAACGCTAGTTATGCCTTTACCGCACGACTATGTAAATTACACAAAATTAAGTTGGTGTGATGCTTCAGGAGTAGAGCATCCTTTGTATAAAACAGACTCTACATCAAATCCTTATCAAATATTACAAAACGATGATGGATCTTATAATTTTCCAAGTAATCTTGAGTTATTATCTAACTCTGATTACACAAATGGTTTAGACGGTTGGACTATTAGCTCTCAGTTTACTGCGAATATAGCTCTTGGCGGTGAAGTAACAAGCGTTACTGTTGATCAGACTGCAGAAAATCCTAGAGTTAGATTTAAAGTAGGATCATCACAAACTACTGGTGATATTGCTCATGGCTACGCGCCATATATATATCAAACAGTTAACGTAACTGGTTTAGATACTATAAGCTTTTCAGCTAACGCTACTTCAACTGCCGCGGGAACTCAAACTATATCAGCCGCGGAAGTTGCAGCTGCTACATCTAATTACGAAGTAGCTGGAACGTATGATACTCCAGGAAGTATTATTCGTGTTGGTTTTAGNACAAATCCTCCTAGTGACAATATAAGTATGGCTGACTATAGCTTTGGTGGTGTAACTTACTTTTCACCTACAACAAACTCTTTGCCTAGTTATTTTAACTTAGGTTACATAGAGTGGTCTGCAGGTGAGTCTGGAGTTAAAGACTATGGCGAAGAACAGGGCAATTTCATAGATGTTTCTGGAATTAATGGAAATATATATCTTGTTGTTTTATGTATTATAGATCATACAGAAAAAGCCGCTACCAGCTATAGTAGTTCTTTGCATTTTGATGAAGGCTTTGTAGACGACGTTATAATACAAACTTTAAATCCTGTTACTTCTTTGCAAGAAAAAACATATCAACTTTCTGACACTTGGACTAAATATAAGTCTATGACTCCTGCAGAAAACAACAATGATGATTATAAAAATGATGATTATCAAAGAGTGCCAGATGAAAGATATGGTATAGATCCACAAAGAGCTCAAACAAACGGATCTTTTTATATAGACGAACTGCGAGGTAGAATACATTTTAGCTCTAACGTTTCTGGAAAAACTGTAATATTAGATTATATAAGTGATAGCTTAGGAACTGAAGAAGAGATGCAAGTGCATAAGCTAGCTGAAGAAGCTATGTATAGATACATAAACTATGCTATAATATCTAACAAGTCTAATATTCCTGAAGTTATAGTTAGAAGAGCTAAGAAAGAAAAAATAGCAGCTATAAGACAAGCTAAGTTAAGACTTTCTAATATAAAAATAGAAGAGATTACACAAATACTTAGAGGCAAATCTAAGCAAATAAAACACTAGTACATGGCAGAAATAAAAACTACATTTACTAAAGGTCGTATGAACAAAGACCTTGACGAGCGTTTAGTACCTAAAGGAGAATATAGACATGCTGTTAATGTTGAAGTTTCTACATCTGAAGGTTCAAATGTTGGTACTGTACAAAACATAGTAGGTAATTCTAGAATTGAAAGTGTAGTTCCTAGTGGGCATATTTGTGTAGGATCTGTTGCTGACGAAGCAAATAATAAATTATACTGGCTAACATCTTCTGATGACAAAGATATAATATACGAACATGATGTTGATAGAGATCAAACTTCTTTAGTATTTGTTGACCTTAATAAAACAAGTGCTGAAGCTTGTTTAAAGTTTGGAAATAAAATAATAACAGGATTAAATGTTTTAGATAATTTTTTGCTTTTTACAGACGGCGAAAATGAGCCTAAAAAAATAAATATAAAAAGAAGTAAAATAGGTACTGTTGATGTAAACACTCATACTGTACTTATAAGAAACGAGAACGATGTTATATCAAATAATCTTGGCCCTGTAAGAGAAGAAGATATAACAGTAATAAAAAAAAGACCTACTACGCCTTTAATTTTTAAAATTAACAAAAGTAGTTCAAACAAAGAAAAAGGTATATTTGAAAAAACTTTTCCAAGATTTTCGTATAGATATAAATATTCAGACAATGAGTACTCTGCATTTGGTCCGTTTACAACTCCTGTTTTTAGTGCAGATTATACAGACGATTTTAACTCAATTAACTTTTACAATAAAAAAGAAGGTTTTAATACAGCGATGCTCAATACTATTGAGTCTATAGAGCTAACTGGCCTTGTAAAACCTTCAACGCCTAGAGGTGTAGTTAGCGTTGATATACTGTTTAAAAGAGAAGACTCTAATGTTGTTTATAGCGTTGAGACTTTAAGTATTGAAGAAATAAACGAAACAGAAAATATTGATCAAAGTAGAGGATCATATACGGTTACTACAGAAAATATATTTGCTGCTATTAACGAAAATCAAATATTAAGGCCTTTTGATAATGTACCTAAAACAGCTTTAGCTCAAGAGGTTGTAGGTAATAGAATTGTTTACGGTAACTATACTCAAGGTTACGACGTTGGTAGAGTAAAAGTTGATTCTAATTATGAAGTTAGAAACTTGCAGAATAAAACATTTTCAAGTGGAGGATTAGAATCTTTAAAAGCACAAAGAGACTATCAAGTTGGAGTTGTGTTTGGAGACAAGTACGGTAGAGAAACGCCAGTATTTACTTCAGACGAAGGATCTGTTATTGTGCCTTGGTCTAATAGCAATGTAGCTGATGGGCCAAGTTATTTAAGTTCTTTGATATTAAACTCTAGCGTAACTACACCTGCTCCAACGTGGGCAGACTATTATAAGTTTTACGTAAAAGAAACTTCTGGCGAGTATTATAATCTTTTAATGGATAGGGTTTATTTACCTAGTTCTAGCACTGATTATGAAAACGAAGAAGATCACGTTTATCTAGCGTTTGACTCTGCTGATATAAACAAAATACAAGAAGATACTTATTTAATTTTAAAGAAAACATCTAGTCCTAATGAAAAGTATATATCAGATTTAAATAGATATAAAGTGCTAGATGTTTCAGCTACAGTGCCAGACGCTATAGCCTATGTATATCTTCCAGTAGGTGAAGTTTCAAATAACGACGACGATACTAATTTAGCTAACGGGGCTGCTGAAGGTTCTTTGTTTCAAAACAGTGATTTTAGAATAGACAAACAGACTGACGTAGTAGAAATAGATAAATCTTCTTGGTTTGAGTTTGGTTATCCAGTTTTAAGAGGTACAGGAACGCCAGGCAATTCAGGCGTTGACAATACTGAGTTTATAGATAATATATACATATCTTGGAAAAAAGTAGAAGCTTCAGGACTTGTAACACACTCTAAAAGATATAAAGCTGTATCTATAGAAATAGCAGCAGGAATGAGATTAAAATTAGAAGAAGAAATATCTTTTGAAGATTCTGAGTTAGCTAAAGGTTCTAGTGATACTGTACTTGACGCAGACTTAGTGTTTGAAGTTTTTAGAAAAGAAAAAAGAGATGGTCAAAACTTTTCTGGTAAGTTTTTTGTAAAAGTAATATCTGATGATATATTAA
>FUFK010051086.1_pt1 | contig 15602 bp, 25 predicted proteins | sample 1021851 | NCBI WGS metagenome assembly FUFK01 (sample SAMEA51879418, study PRJEB19060) | metagenome | reverse complement strand
ACTACGGAACAGGAACAAAGAAAAAGAAGAAAAAGAAAGGCGGTAAAAAGTAGTTATCTACCAGGAAATAATGCTCTTTCTAAAGCATCGCAAAGCCTGTCGTCAACTGTATTATCAGTCTTCTTAACCATTGCTCGTACTATATCAAGTGCGAGTTTTTTTATTGCTGACCCACGAAGGAAGGCAAATAAAATAGGTTCAAGGATTTTAAGCATAATTTTTAAGATAAAGAAAGATCGGGAGATCAGTCAGTCGAACTCTTAAGACTGCCCTGCTTTAATCCCATATCAAGGATCGTATGGCTTTCAGATCTGCTTTGCATAGATCATCAGGCTTCCCGACTTATTTAAATACTACTATAAATTAGAAAAAAAATCTAAACGGATAACTAGTGTGCCAATTAAATTAGTGGCACACTAAAATCCTATTCTTGATTAGTTGGTTTTATAATAAAGATAGCCGGTGGAAGCATCGGCTAATTGCACATTGACTCTTGAATATTATGACTATTGCATTACCGCAATCATCCCATCAATCGGGATTGCATTTTTTTTGCCGTAATCCCCATCCTAAAAAGGAAAGACATGGAGACTGTGGCACTAGAGCTATCTGTTTAGCTTTTGGTCTGGACTATAAAACAGTTTGGCACTGGGCTACTAAGATGAAACAATTAAATGCTCCAACTTACTGCTATAACTATGGTAGTGGGAATATTAAGTATAAAAAGTCTAAGGCTACAGCAACATGGGGTTTGTCAAGAAAAGACCTTATGCATACTTTGAAATGTTTTAATCTTGATGTAATTTATAAAAAATGCACTGATAGAGACATTCAATTGTATTTGCATAAAAACAATCTTCCCGAAAGATGTATAGCCCATGTTCCTCAACATTGGGTTGCGGTTAAAGACGGAGCAATTTGGGATAGTTACGACAGTCGTGGTACTAGACCTAGAAAGCTTAGAGGTTATGTTTGTTTACGCAAAGACCTTTAAATATTACAGCCCCCCATGCAGGGGGCTTTTTTTTGTGTTAGTGTAACTGCGTGTGTAGGAGCTTGTGAGTGACTAGTGGAAACTAGGCAACACTAAACATTCGCAAGAACTAGACCTCTAGCAATAGGGGTCTTTTTTTTTATCTTCTTGGCTTAATTTCTACAACAGCTAGTTCTACTTCTTTAAGTCGATGAAATACCTCTTTCATGTCATCATGCATATCATCTATTTTTGTTGTTAATAATTCTATAGCTGTTGTATTTCGCACAAGATCATCTCTTGATTGCCTACCCCTATAAGATATTGATCCTACAGACACAAAACAAGCTGTTAATAAAGCCCCACCTACTGCTGCAACTACCTCTACCACTTTACGAGTCCTCGATCTATGTCTATTATACAGAAAAAGGTTATGACAGAACAGAAAAAGAAAAATGCTTTCCAAAAATTAAAAGAAGGCTTAGATGATAAAGAAGAACAACTTGCTATTATCAGCCTCTTCGTGAGATTGGGCGTTGTGGTTTGGAGCGGTTTTATCGTTACTTTAAATTACATAACTATTCCTGGCTATAGCTCTGACCCTAAAGATATAACTTTCCCGGCCAGTTTATTGACAGGTGCGCTTGCTACTTTTGGGCTTGAAGGATCTAAAAAACGTAATGACAAAGACACTAAAGTTGCAGAAAACGCTGGTATGGTTCAGACTATAAGGGTAGAAACACCTATCAAAATAGAAGGTGCTGAAGTAATCGACCCTAAATCTAAAAAATGAAAAAGCTTCTTCCGTTTATCTTTGCGCTAACGGCAGCAACTCCAAGCTACGCAGACCTCTCGCATAGCATCACGGCCTCTACAAAACTTACTGTAGGAGGCGCTAGTACAACTTCTTCAAGACTAGGTAACAGCTATAGTGTTAGCGGTTCTGGAGTGGATACAACCTATACACCTACTGGAGGCAGCGCAGTTAGTGATGGTATAGGATCATTAACTGTTTCTAGTGGTGTAGGAAGTATTCCAGCATTAGAAGCCACACAAAAAACTGCTGGTAATAGCTTCACATTTAGTCAGTCATTTAACCAGGCGGATGCTATTCCAAGTTCAGCAGTTACAGTTGGTGCTAATCCTAATTTTTCTGATAATGTTACAAGTATTGCTGGTGGTACAGCAGGGGATCTTGCCGGAACAGTTACATCAGCCGGTGCGGTTACACTAACGGCTGGGGGCCATAATACTGAAGCGCTTGGTCAGATAACGTCTACATTGGTAGTTGATTAGGTGGGGCTATGTATAGGTATGCAATTCTGCTAAGTTTTTTTAGCGCACCTGTATATTCTCAAAGTGTTATACCTAATTTTAACCAGGGAGTTTTAACCCAGCATAGTGAGACTAAAAGTACTGTTGTTGAGGATATAAAAAGCTTTGACATACGCAATGGGTATCAGCTGACAGTTGGAGGTGAAAACGTACAAAGCTCTACAGGTAATGTAGCTCCTGATGGATGGACAAGAATAAATACAACAATACAAGGAACAGGAACTACTTATGTCTCACCTAATTTAGATAACAAGCCTACGTTTTCAATCGTAAATGAAGGCCAAAGCTTTCAGTACTACGAAAGTCTTGAAGCGCCAGGCATATCAAATTTTACTCATATAATGAGAACCACCCAAATAGAAAATGTAACTGACACAACCAGTACGTTTAGCCAATGAAGAGATATTTATGTTTCTTGCTTTTACTAAATAATCCTGTTTTTGCAAACTCTGTAAATACGACCAGCAATTCGTCCGGAAGCGTTGTAAACCAGGCTGTACAAGTAGTACCTTCTAGGAACTTTAGCTATCAAATGAATACTATTCAATGCCAAGGGGCTACCCTTAATATCTCCCCCTTTGTCTCTACAACGTATGGATTTGCCACTCCTTATGAATCTCATTTTGATAAACCTATCTACTCAAACAGGGATATAGAAGGAGATGTTGATGACGAGGGTCAACCAATAGGAGATGGGGATGTAGATGAAGATTATAGAGGTGAAATACTGTACTTTGAAAAAGTAAGAACAGGACAAAAACAATCTAATGTTTCTATTAATGGAGGGATAACTGCTACCTTTAGTATTCCTCTAGATCGAGAACCTATAAAAGAATGTAAAAAGGCAATGAAGAAACAAAACGAATTATATGAGGCATCACTTGCAGCAAAGCGTCTTAACTTTGAAATGAGCCGAGCAAAAACCTGTGTAGATAACTATAAGAATGGAATCAGGTTCAAACAAGGTACGCCTATGGCAAAATTATGCGAAGATGTAGAAATGTTAGAATTTGAGTCACATACGCATAAAATTGATAAAAAGCTATAAAAATGCCCCTTCAGAATCATCTGTAAGGGGCTTGTAAAAAAGTCTGCTTATGTTTATACCTTGTTAATTTTACTTTTCATAGGTTTTTTACCAGAAAACTTTGTACCCTTTTTACCTATAGCTTTTTTGACTTTACCTATAGCTTGCTTAAATAAAGGTTTAAGTATTCTGTTAAGTATTGGTGTAAGTGTTGCTGCTGTTGTTGCCACAACTGTAATGGCAAATGTTGTCGATACTGTATTAACACTTGGTAAATATTTTTCTATTGCTGTTGTAGGTTCATACTGCACTACACATTCTTTTGTTTCTTCTACCCACTTAAAGCCAACTACTTTTTCTGTACCTTTTGCGTTTAAATCCCCTATTCTTGGATTATTTTTTTTAGGATCTGGACAAGGTGGGTTTTCTGGCGGTAATTTAGGAACTTCTGGTTGTTCTACATCAGTTTCTGGTGGGTCTACATTAGTAGGAGGTTTTGCTTCTTCTATAAGAAGAATCTTTTTTTTGTCATATTGCAAAGGAACATAAGATGGCAAAGGACATACTAATTTATTACCGTTTGGATCATCTACAAATAATTGACTGTTTTTTGTCCCATCATTCCTTAGTGTTACGCAAGGCATTGTTAATGTTGGAGGTAATGTCCTTGTTATATGAGGTGTATTTGGTAAGGATTGCTCTACAGGTATATTTATTATTGGTATACGAGGTATTGCTGAAGCTGGGATTGTATTAATCGTAGGCATTTCTAGGTTGATATACTTCTACATAAGAAAAGCATTTTGGGCAAGACAAATTTGTGACCATAGAATACTGCGTGTCTTCTTCCAAATCTTGATCTCCACCCCAAATCAATTCAGTTTTGCAATGCCAACAGTTCATTTACGCATATAAGAATTAGCTTTTTCAGAAAAGTGTTTATACATTGCAAAAGCACAAGTTGAGTAAATTAGAATTGCTAATAAAACAGTAAATAAAGGAACAAACATTTATTTTTTAAAAGGTAAAGATGGGCCTGTCATTTCTGGAAGATTGTTATCAAGAACTTTAGGCATCATATCCCCAACACCTCCAAGAACTTTATCCATCATTTGTTTTTGAAAACCTTCTGATGTTAAGTACCTGTATGTGAAGAAACCACCTCCAAGAATTCCCAAAACAAGAATTGTCGATAAGATGATTAGAGAATCAAGAATTTTTCTATACATATGTGGAAAGAAGCGTTTGCTAAAGCATTAGTCCCTGTAACTTGGGGAGTTTTAGCTTTAATAATAGGTTTAAGCCCACTATACCTAATAGGTGGGATGATGACTAGACAAATGCACGAAAAGACTAAGTAATCTCTTTTTCGTCTGGTTTTAAAATATCTTCAACAGCAGCAATACCCCCTCTTAATTCAAATATTTTTTGTTTGCAGTTTTCTGCTACTTGATTAGCTTGGTTGTAATTGTTTACTGTTTGCTGTAGCTCTGCATTTAGAGCATCTAGTTTCTGCTGTGGATCGACTGCCATTAAAGTATAAGGTACAATACCAATATAATATCAGTACTACAGAACTCCAACAACCTTAAGAATAAACTTTTTTACCATCAACAATAGCTTTGTCGATAGCAGTAAAATCTTCGCTAGTCCAGATAGATGTTGTATCGTCAGTCTTTTTGTAAGCCTTAATAATTTCAAGATGCTCTACATTACGCTTGATCTTGTCTTTATATTCAGCATCAGTTTCATCTGATGTCTTGGCGGTGTTGATAACAGTTACGCTATCACCAGCAGCAGAAAAAATCTGTGCCACTTCATCGGTTGTTCTTTCTTCCATGATAAGAATTAAGTTACTTTTAGTTTACCCTGCTTCGAGGGCTGTGACTTTTGCTGATAGTTCTTTGATTGCATTTACAAGAATTGGTACAAGTCTTTCATATTTCATTCCATAACTCATGCCATCATTAGTAAGATTAACAAGGAGTGAATCATCATTAGAAGACCCATAACCATTTGCCTTTTCTACAGCAAGTGCTTCTTGTGCTAAAAATCCAATATGAAGCCTTTGTCTTTTCTTAGATCCATCTGGGGTTCCAAAAGGTTCTGCTTCTGTACCGTACCAAGTTCTTCTATCCCATCTGTATGTAACTGGTCTTAGTGCATTAATCCAAGCAAGTCCAATATTAAAGTTAGTAACATCTGTTTTATCTCTGGAATCTGAACTAGATATTGAAGTATCAGCACAAAATAAATCATTGACATCATTATCACCTAAACAAATTGTGTCACTACCTGTTGTTATAGCTCCAGAAGGTGAATTAGCTAATCCAGCGGCTCTTCCAAGCAATACATTATTAGCTCCTGTTGTTAGATCACGTCCTGACTCTCTACCAAGTATTGCATTATCAGAACCAGTTGTCACATGTTGACCTGCTCTGTTACCTACAACAGCATTCCCTGATCCAGTCGTAGCATCTTCAAGTGCTTTCTGTCCAACAGCAGTTTGGGTTGATCCAGTTGTGTTATTTCGCAACGATCCAAATCCAACCGCTACATTATCCGAACCAGTTGTGTTATCAGTAAGAGCTTCAACACCAACTGCTACACAATCGTTAGCAGTAGTGTTATGATCCATAGCCGCATGACCTAAAGCTACATTATCTGCTCCAGTTGTATTGCTCTCTAATGCACCCTGACCCATTGCTACATTCTGATATCCCGTTGTATTTTGAGTTAAGGCTCTCCTTCCAACAGCAGTATTATTATTTGCGGTAGTGTTATTTTTTAAAGCTTCAAAACCAACCCCAACGTTTTGTGTTCCAGTTGTGGTGGCATAAAGAACCGATTTACCTACAGCAGTGTTATTACTTGCTGTTGTACTCTGACTTAATGCAGCACTTCCAAGAGCAGTATTATTATCTCCAGTTGTGCAATTAACTAAAGAATTATATCCAACCGCTACATTATCCGTCCCAGTTGTGTTTTCTTTTAATGCTGTATATCCAATTGCTACATTGTTTGACGCAGTGTTATGTCTTAAAGCTCTATACCCAACACCAACATTGTAATTAGCATTAGTTTGAAGCTCTAACGTTTCAGCACCTACAGCAACATTATATCCTCCTGTTGTAGCATTCAACATAGCAGTTCTTCCTAAAGCAACGTTAGCTAGACCAGTTGTGTTTGCTTCTAATGCCCCAAAACCAACAGCAGTATTATTTCCACCAGTATTTACTTTTAGAGCATCTTTACCAACGGCTGTGCAATTACTGTTAGTTGAAATATTGCTTAAAGCGTTTGTTCCAACTGCTGTATTTGACGTTCCAGTTGTGTTTAATCTTAATGCAAGAGAACCTACAGCTACATTATTAGATGCTGTTGTGTTTGCTCCTAAAGCTTCATGACCAATCGCTGTATTATCAGAACCAGTGGTGTTGGCATCAAGACTAAGACCTCCTAACGAAGCATTAAATGCACCAGTTGTGTTTGTTTTTAATGCGTCTCTACCAATAGCAGTATTATAAGTAGCTGTAGTGTTTGCATTTAAGGCATTAGAACCTACAGCAGTGTTATAACTTGAAGTTGTATTCTCACTTAATGAACCAAAACCGATAGCAGTATTTTCAGTTCCTGTCGTATTTGCGTCTAAACAACTACCACCTACTCCAACATTATATGACCCAGTTGTGTTTACTCTTAAGGCATCCTTACCAACGGCTGAATTATTTGCTCCTGTAGTAGTAAGGTGTAAAGCTGCGTGACCTACCGCAGTGTTATTATCTGCTGTTGTGGCAACTGTTAAACTTCCTTGTCCAAGAGCAGTATTAGAATCTCCTGTAGTATTAGCATCTAAAGCAAAAGAACCAACAGCAGTGTTGAGCGTTCCTGTTGTGTTTTCACCTAAACAATTATGACCAACAGCAGTGTTATTATTTGCGGTGGTGTTATTTGCTAGGGCATTTCTACCAAATCCAGAATTTTTTTCTCCTGTACTATTTGTTGTTAAAGCCTGATACCCGCAAGCTGTGTTGTCACCGCCCGTTGTTGTTTGAGCTAAAGCCAAACTACCTACACCTGTGTTTAGAGTTCCAGAAGTCAATACTGTTAAAGCATTATTACCAATAGCTGTATTATTTCCTCCACTAACAGAAGCATCTAAAGCACTTTCTCCAAGAACTGTGTTACCAGCAACAGAGTTTGCACCTTTACCTACAGTGATTGAATTTATGGTTGCGTCTGTTGTAAATGTTGGTGTGATCTTAGATCCAGCTATTGCAGCACTAGCATTTACGTCAGCATTTATAATAGTGCCGTCAGTTATGCCGTCAGATGTAACTTTTGTTAATGCCATTAATCAGCCTCCTCTGCTGTATTAGTTTTAGCCCATTCCAGGTACTCTTGGTAGTCGGTGTTATCAGGATCAAATGGGATAGATAATGTATGATCTGAATAGATTTTGTTAACAACATTAACTTCTGAAGTTAGAGTATCTTTGGATAATTTGTATTTAATAAAAGTCATAATTAAAGCTCCGAACTAAATGCTACGCTTGCTGATGCGTTATTTGTAACTAAGAGGCCACCCTTTCCTATCGAACCACCAGAACCACTATCATAAAGATTGCATTTGTTAGTATTAGCTCTAGATATAACAAAACTATCCATATCATCGCCACTAGAATTAGCTTGATACATTCTGTAGTAATTAGTCCCTGTTGTTATATCTAAAGATGGTGCTGCTCTCATAGTTACAGGGAATGTAACTTCAGCAAAAAAATCTGGATTACCATAGTTCATCCCAAGCCCTATTAATTTATCATTTCCAGAAACTAGATGAAAATAATACCTCTGACATAAAGCAAGCTCTTGACCATATGACTTGTGTTCAAAATCTGTTGCAACGCTGCCTACTTCTAATTGAACTCCTGTGATAAACAAAGTAGCACTACTTGTTGCTACTAATTTTACATCACTACTAGATCTAATATCTAAGGCATTATTCCATTGGTTTGGTGTGCCTTCATAGTCACTTCCTGATCCTAGATCAAAGAAAACAGTAAGACCTCCATCTGTATTAGTAGGCCAAGTCCCAGAACTCGTTAATGTTATAGTTTTCGTTTTCTTTTCCCATGTGTTAGCAGAGTTAATTGTATAAGGGAAGGTAAATGAATAATCTCCACCACCATTAGTAATTGCTGCTCCAAAGTTACCAGTTAAACTAGATTTAACGAAAAAAGAGAATGTTACTGTTTTTGGGTTAGCTGTTCCAGCCTCTAAATGAGCAATATTATTTCCTTCAACAGTTTGATAAAAATAATTTTTATGGCCTGCCGATGGAGCAGCACCAGTTCCAATAGTAATTTTTGCAGAGTTTAAAAAACCAACAGGGGCATCTGTTGACTGTGCCATTGTATGACCACTGCCTGTTTGTGATCTTCCTGAAAATCTATCTAATCCATAAGTTGCTCCAGAAGCAATAGTTGTATTATTTGTTCCATTTCTTTGTGAAATCCTCATCTCCCCGTTAATTATTAAATTACGATTACTTAGGTTATTAGTAATATTGGCAGTGCAAGTCCCAGAGCTATTATCAATACTGATAGCAGCCGTACTAGCACTTACCCCTTTTATACTATTGACTTTAATTTCAGACATTATGCTGCAATCTCCGTAATTACAAAAGTCATGGGATAAGTTGTACCAGCACCAGATGATAATGTTGATACAAAAAACTGTGCTGAAGCACCCTCTGTCCCATAATGTATTGTATATTGTCTTAAGGTTGTATTACTCGCTGGAGTAACTATTCTCATATTCAGAGCATCATTATCGTTTGCATCAAACTGTCCATTTCTGTTTGTCCAATGAACCCTAGACCTAGAACCAGATGCAGGTGGTAAACTAACACCAGCACTAGCAGTATTGTCATAAAAAAGACAAAATTGTAAATTCGTTGAGTTTGGAAAAACAAAAGGGGCATAAAACTCTAATAACAAATTACTGCTAGCAGCTTTTGGAGTAAAATCAATTCTTAAATCTGTGTTTAACTCACCAATTGCACCACCTTTTGCTAGCTGTGAAGATGATGTTAAATATTTAAACTGTCTTTGAAGTGTTGTTCCTGATCTGTCAGAAGTAATAATTTGACCAGATTCATCACTTGGTAAAGTAATTGTTTTATCTGATGCAGGGTTAGAACTAGGTGCAGCTATTATTACACCGTTACCAGAAGCGTGTTTTAATTTGATTGATGACATTAAATAATCTCCATTAGCAAGCCATTAAAACACATGGATATGCTTTACTTCCATCTGCATAAGTAGCTGTAGAAGTCGTTGATATTATTTTAGCAATAGTAGAGCTTCTTACGATATCATCTGCCTGTGGTTTTGCCGTTCCATCACCTGCTGAAATAAGAAGATCACCCCTAGCAACAGTTGTAGAAGCTGCTACTCTTATCACCATATCACCTGTCATTGCAACATAAAAATCATTTACATATTTATCATCATCATCATCCCAAGTATAAAATATTCCAGCAACATCTTTATCACCTACGACATCTGATACTTTTGTCATGTTTAATTGTTGATTATCTTCTCCTTCCCAAACACATAAATCATCTAGGTTACTCATTACTGTGCCTTGATAAATTGTTGGTCTTGCAGATTTATCAGTTGTTGAAAGTCCTTTAATTTGTGACCATCTACTTAAATGACCTCCGTTGTATGAAACACTTGAACCAGAAACACTAATTGTTCCTTCTACCGAACCTTGACCAATAAGCCTAACTATAGTTCCATCATCACCAGTTCTATTAAAACCTACTGCTGGCTGTGCATTACTAGCAACTTCCAACATCCTTCCTGATTGTGATAACTTAACACCTTTTCCAGCAGAAGTTAAAGATTCAACAGTAGTGCTTGTAGTACCTACAAGTACATTCCCAGACGAATCTACAGTCATCCGTTGTGATCCACCTGTATAGAATCCAACAAAACCATTTGCATTGCCAGAATTACCAGCCATTAAAAGTAATTTACCTTCTTGACCGCTATATTCATTACCATACATCACTACTTGTGATCCTCTAAGTTGACTACACTCACCACCGCCAGATAAATTTAAAAAACCATTATCTGAACCATCTGAAGTATTTAACTTAATTTCTTCTGTAGTACCTGAAAACCTAATATGTCCCGACTCNTCGACACGAATCCGTTCTGTACCACCTGTAAAAAATGCTATTGGTGATGCTTCATAATTTACTAAAACTGCTTGTGCTGGATCACTAGCATTGATACCTATCTCAAAACCATCACTAGCACCTTCTCCTGTTGTGCCATTAGAAAATTTAGCTCTTACGTTTGTTGTATTTGAGGAGTTATGACAATGAACAGTTCTATCAGGACTTGATGTGCCAATCCCTAAATCTGATCCATTTAAAGTTACCTTACTTGAACCGCCTGTAGAAAAATCTATTTGATCGCTACCATATACAATACCTGTGTCAGTATCATCTCCAGTAATAGAAGGGTTTGCTGCTGTATTTGTTCCGTTAATTTTTATTGGCATTATGGAATCGTTACAACTGAAGGACTATTTATTGTAAGTGTAGCACCACTAGCAATGGTGAGAGGGCCAGCAATCAGAGCGTTATGATTTGTTGAAATTGTATAACTATTATTCATTTCATTTTCAGATTCAAAGAATATAGATTCACCACCACCACCCTGTGCTCCTGCTGTAATTCCTGTTAAATTTGATCCATCGCCAGAGAAAGAATTAGCTGTACAAGTTCCTGTTGTAACTATATTTTGCGATCCAAAATTAGGTGAAATCTTTGTTCCTGCTATCGCTGCACTTGCATTAACATCAGCATTTACTATCGCTCCATCTACAATCTTGGCACTTGTTACTGTATTGTCACTAGGTTCTCCTATTCCACCTGACTCTTGATAAAGAATAAAATCAGGGGCAGCAGGTAAATTTGTTGCAGTTTTTAATCTTGATCCATCAACTATAAATCCTGTAATTCCACTTGTAGATGTTCCAGAATTGGGCTTTTGAATAACACCAGAAACACTAACTAATAACGTGTTAGCTGCTGCTGGAGTAATNGCATTTGTAGTTCCAGCCGTAACAAGAGTAAAGTCATTACCAGGAAAACTAGCTGCTCCATTATTTGCTGCATTGCGTAGCTCTAAATATTTAAAATCAGGGCCACCACCACCACCAGAAACTTTAGCTACCGTTCCGTCATCTTTCTTAAAAAATAATTCAGCAGTATCGGTTCTAAGCCCTGGTTCTCCTATAGAAAGATCACTTGCACTTGGATCGCTACCACTAGCTCTCTTGAATTTAATTGTGTTAGCCATGAGCTTTTACCTCCTAGGCTTAATAAGATCCACCGTCTATATTGAAACTAGATGCACTTTCATCTTCTAAAAATGTAACTAGGTCAGACAATGCAACCTGTTTCATCGTTCCAGCATCGTTACAAACAAATCTATCTGCTGCTGCCAAAGTCGTTGATGTAGCTGAAGTTCCACCATCCATCAGATTTAATTCTGTGGTGGTTGAGGTAATCCCATCAAGCACATTCAATTCTGTTGCTGTTGAAGTTACACTTGTTAATTTACTTACAGGTAATGTTCCTGTTATAGAACTAGCAGCAAGATCAATAGCAATTTCAGTAGATTCAATAACAAGTCCACCATTAGCTTTAAGATCAACAGAAAGTGTATTACCAGACTTATCTAAACCATCTCCTGCTGTTATCTGACCAGCACCAGAGAACTGTGCAATCGTTAGGTTGTTAGTTCCTACTACAGCAGAACCAGAGTCCGATGTACAAACAAAACCGTTATCTGCGTTTACTGTTCCTTTTTCTACAAAAGTAAAGAAACCAGCAGCATTATCACCTGTAGCTAAATCAGCAGCCCTAGCAGGTGACGATCCAACAACATAAATACCGTTTTGACTTGCTGTTGATTGATCTTTTACAAGAACACGATCATTAGTAGATAATGTAACTCCGTCTAATGTATCGCCATTATTAAGAGCAGTTGATATTGTTATGTTGGCTGTTGTTGCTGCTACACAAGAATCTTTAACATCTAATCCCTGAGAAGTAGCTTCTACAAAACCTTTAGTAGCAGCATCTTGTGTATTAACTGGATCGGCTACGTTTGTTATTGTTTGGCTGTTTAATGAAACTGAACCTGTTGGTGCAGCCATTTGATCCAATCTATTTGTCCTTACACCTGTGTCAAAATCTGATATTTTTGTATGCAATAATGAAGGTATATCAGCAGCCACTAAAGCTCTAAACGTAGGTGCAGCAGCACTTCCAGTAGTCGGCCCACTTAATATTGTATTTGCAGTTCTTGTTGTATCTTTATCAAAAAACGCACCTTTACCAAATGCTTTATTNATAGTNGTAGCAGANCCTCCTGCTCCTCCTGTTCCTACTCCGATATAACCAATTTCATTGCCTTCAGCAAAAGCTAACTCAGCATTTGAAAGACTTGTCGGTGCTGAAGATCCTGTAGATCTTTTAATTCGTACTGTGTTAGCCATNTTTAGAAGTTNCCTCCGTCAACGAGNGNAAGTTTNGTAGTAGTGTTATCTGCTTTNATAGTATCAGAAGCAGCGTGATAGTACAGCACTGCATTATCAACTTTGCCAGATATATCAAAATTGACACCAGAAATAGCTGGCCCTTGTGGGCCTTGAGTTGCAACAGTAACAATGGTAGTATCACCTTCATTTACTGTTACAGTGTTTTTAGTAGTTGTAATGTTTACCGAAGTCATGCAGTATAACCCTCAGATACAGATATAGTACCTTCTAAATAATATTCTTTCAAACCATTTCCATTTGTAAGAACAACGTCATATTTTAAAGTATCAGGAATAAATGTAGCAGTTTGAACATCTGTTAAAGCAATATCAACTGTTCCTGCTGTTCTATTTGTATAAGTGATGGCAAAATCTGCATATTTTACGGTTCGTGTTTCTTCCCAAACCTGTGCAGCTACAGTAAAACCAGTCAAATTTATTGCAGCATTGTTACTATCTTTAAAAACAAGCTGGATGCTATGATCTGATCTTCTTTGAACAGTCATATTATATGTTCCAGGTGTTATTGCCATTAGCTATAAGGTGATGTGCCTAGTATATCAGTTTTCCATTGTGCTTTCAAAGCATTTGTATCTGTTGCGGATGTAATTTCAGAATCAGCAGGTGCATCTCTTAACGCCTGTTTTTTAGCAACAATATCTGTTGTACTAGCTGAAGTTTCCTGTGCTTTTTGAAATTCAATATCAAGAGCTTCTAATAAAGGTTTTCTTGCAACTCTTATTTTATTTTTATGAATTTCTCTGGCTTTTGCCATGTCTATACCAAATCCCATAGTTTACTCCGTATAAGTCCAAGCATTTCTAAAACTCCTATCTGTAGGAACAACAGATTTATCTACAATATAGGATGTTTTTCCAGTTGGTACATCCTTATCTCTTATTTCTTCAACAGTTAGATCACAGTTATCTGCTGGAACAACTATTGCAAGACTGCCATCATCTGCGGTGTAAATAATACGTTTATCAGAATTAGCCATCAGTTTTTTCTTTTATTATACATAGCTTTTATTGGTCGCCAAATACTGCTGCGGTAACTCTATTAGAATCTGATCTACTATTACCAGGGGCAGTGTTAGGTAATTCAATACTTATTCTAAAACCACCAGTGCCGTAGGGTGTGTCCATAAGTCCAATTTGACGGGTATTAGAACCACCGTTGGAAGGAAATCCATGATTATGAGAAACTACTGCTGAATAGTTGCTATTTGACATTGCAGTACTGAAATTAATACTATAATCACCACTTCCATTATCTGTTATTGAACTGACGTTAAGACTATCTCTTATAGAAACAGTGCCACTGCCGTTAAAATTTACCCATGATTTTGCTCTACCTTGTGATATTTGAACTGGAGTTGAACCATTATTACCTGATGAATCTTGAAAGTTTGAAGCCCTGCTATTTGTAACTGTAATAGTAGAATGGGTGCTGCCTCTAGTTATTGCGGTACTGCCCAATGTAAATAACGTGCCACTGATATTTGATGACGCTATTGATCCAGTTATACTTCCAGATACATTAAGAGAAGTCAATGTTCCCACTGAAGTTAAACTGGAAGCAGTAACACCACTGGCTAATGTGTTGCCTGTTAGTGCTGATGCAGCAGTAGACGCAGATCCAAAACTTAAATTACCGCTACCATCTGTCTGTAAGAATTGACCATTACTTCCATCTGCTGTAGGTAACGAAAGTGTAAAGTTACTGCCTATTGTTGCAGCAGCTTTTAATCCTATGTAATGTGAACTATTCGCATCCCCAAATCTAATTTCATTTCTTAAATTTAAAGTTACACCATTTTGATCTAAAAATAATTGCTCTGTTCCTGATGCAGCAACTCCTATTTGATTAGATGCTTTTCTGAAAAAACCAGTAGTAGAATCTCCAAAATTAATAGATGGAGTACCTGCACTTTGGTTTGGTAATGTTAAAACACCTGTCAGAGTACCACCACTTGTAGGAAATAATCCTAAATTAGCAGTGTTAACAGGCCCGATTGTTGTATATCCATTATTAGCAGAGTTTCTAATTTTTAAGTTATTATTATCTGCCGTATCAACATAAAGCATAAATGCTTCTGGATTGGCAGGATCAGATCCACCACTATTTAATGTCTTAATTGCACTAAATACTGCATTGAGGTCACTTCTTACAGAAGCTCCTGACGCATTGGCAATATTATAGTCTGATACTTGAGCCATTTATAAAAGATTTTCCTCCATATTACACCCCTTTACCATATCCTACAGCTTGAAATGTAAAAGTCCTATCAACNAAACTAGAACCATTTTTAATACTTACAGTAAATCCTGTGCCAGAAACACTTGTAACCGTAAAGAAATCACCTGATTGTGCATTTTGAATTGTTATTCCTATCGTAGGTAAGAAAGCATTTGCTCCTCCTAAAGATGACGTGCCAACAAAGAAAGGTGTTCCAAAAGTAACAGTTTTTGCTGATGTACCAGAAGATTGTGGTGCGTTAGATGTACTACTCCCTGTTTGGTAATTTTGTTCTGTTCTTGATTGAAATTCTGCTGTATAACCTGCTTGCTGCACGTTCATATTCTGTGCAGTATCAGTAGTCTCAAGTATTAGTTTAAATTTAAATCTTCTACCTCTAAAAG
>FUFK010049888.1_pt1 | contig 15604 bp, 10 predicted proteins | sample 1021851 | NCBI WGS metagenome assembly FUFK01 (sample SAMEA51879418, study PRJEB19060) | metagenome | reverse complement strand
TATTTTAAATCTTTTTTTTGCTGAGCTTTTTGTTTTAAGTTTTGGCATAATTGAGCGAGGTTATACAGAGAAAGATATAAATTTACAACAACTATTAAAGCCTATAAAGGCTGAATTACCATAATCATTTGCTTGCCATCAAATTTTGGATGCAATTCAACCTTTCCAATATCTTTCATATCTTCTTTAATTTTTGTCATAAGTTCATCACCCAAATGTGAATGTTGAAGTTCACGTCCTTTAAATTTAATTGTAAATTTTACCTTATCGCCTTTCGCAATAAATTTTTTTGCATTTTTAACCTTAAACTCATAATCATGAGTTTCTGTAACAGGTCTCATTTTGATTTCTTTAAGAGAAATAATTTTTTGTTTCTTTTTAGCAAGATTAGCTTTTTTTTGAGCATCATACTTAAATTTTCCCATATCCATAATTTTACATACTGGTGGTTTAGCATTTGGTGCAATCTCTATTAAATCTAAACCTTGATTTTTTGCCATTGAAATAGCTTCATTAGTACTTAAAATTCCTAAATTATTTCCATCACTCTCTATAACTTGAACTTCTGGAGAAGAAATTCTATTATTAGATCTTGGACCTTTGTCCTTAGTTCTTCTTTGAAAATAATTTTGTTTAAAATCTNCCACTTAATTTGAAGATGCTTTATTTAAAGCAGAGAANNTTTTTAANAATNTNTNTANNTCCATATTTTCTTGTTTNTTAGAGTCNAATCTTCTAATCGTTACAGAATTGGAGTCAACTTCTTTTTTACCACAAATTAATAAAAGAGGGATTTTAGCTAACGAATGATCTCGTATTTTATAATTTAAATTTTGATTTTTTAAATCAACAGAAGAACTAATACCTACTTTTATAATTTTCTTAGATATATCAGTAGCATAATCATTAAATTCTTCTGAGATAGGAATTACCATTGTTTGTAAAGGCGATATCCAGAATGGAAATTTACCAGCATAATTTTCAATTAAAATTCCAATAAATCTTTCTAAAGATCCAAATAGAGCTCTATGAAGCATTACAGGAATTTTCTTACTCCCATCTTTATCAACGTAAGAGGCACCTAATCTTTCAGGTAAATTTAAATCAACTTGCAAAGTTCCACATTGCCAATCTCTTCCAATAGCATCCCTTAGAACAAACTCAATTTTAGGACCATAGAATGCTCCTTCTCCCTTGTTAATACTATATTCTAACTTTGAGGCTTTTACTGCTTTGAGTAATGATGCTTCAGCTTTGTCCCAAACTGCATCATCTCCAACTCTTACCTCTGGTCTATCTGCATATTTAAGGATTACATTTTCAAACCCAAGATCTTTATAAATATCCAAAATTAAATTAGTAACAATTAGACACTCACTCGTGATTTGTTCTTCTGAACAAAAAATATGCGCATCGTCTTGTGTAAAAGCTCTAACCCTAAGTAAACCATGTAATGCTCCTGATGGTTCATATCTGTGAACTTTTCCAAACTCTGCATAACGCAAAGGAAGATCTCGATAACTTTTTAGTCCTTGATTAAATACCTGGACGTGTCCTGGGCAATTCATAGGTTTTATTGCAAATACCTTCTCATCTGGAGTTTCAGATGTATACATATTGTCACCATATTTTCCCCAATGACCTGATTTCTCCCATAATTGTCTATCCAATACTTCAGGTGTATTTATTTCTTTGTATCCGGCTGCATCCTGTTTATTTCTCATATAATTAATTAAATTTTGGAATAACGCCCAACCTCTTTCGTGCCAAAAAACAGATCCGGGACTTTCTTCCCTAAAATGAAATAAATCCATTTCTTTTCCTAATTTTCTATGATCTCTTTTTTCTGCTTCCTCTATTCTTTTTAGATATTGATCTAAATCTTTTTGGGTTGCCCAACTAGTGCCATATATTCTTTGAAGCATTTCATTTTTTGAATCTCCTCTCCAATAAGCACCAGAAACTTTGGTAAGTTTAAAATACTTTCCAATTTTACCAGTTGAAGATAAATGAGGACCTCTACAAAGATCATGCCAATCACCATGAAAATAAATTGAGACATCCTCTTTTTCTGGGATAGCTTTAATTAACTCAGATTTATAAATTTCACCTTTTTTTTTAAAATGATCAATAGCTTTATTTCTGTCCCAAACTTCTCTCTTAGTAATTTCATCTCTGTCTACAATTTCTTTCATCTTATTTTCAATTTTGACCAAATCATCTTCAGTAAATGGTTCTTTTCTAGCAAAGTCATAATAAAACCCATTTTCTATAACTGGACCAATTGTAACCTGAGTTCCAGGAAATAGTTCTTGAACAGCCATTGCCAATATGTGAGCTGTGTCATGTCTAATTGTTTCCAGTCCTTCTGGATTTTTTGAAGTAAAAATTTTTACTGAACAGTCTTTTTCTATTAAATAATCTAAATCTTTAAGTTCACCATCAACGCTTATAACCATTGCTTGTTTTGCTAATGACTTGCTTATTTTCTCGGCTACTTCAACTCCAGTAACTTTTTTTGTAAAATTTAGATTATTCCCGTCTGGTAATGTTATTGTAGGCATTTAATTTAATAGTCTTTTATACTCTGAATAAGTAGAAAAACACATTTTTTCAACATTAAATCTTTGAGTGACGTTTTTTCTTGCCTCTATTCCCATCATTTTTAGAGATGTTTCGTCCATATTAAGAACTCTTAAAATCTTTTTACTTAACGATTTGGCATTGTTTGACTCAAATAAAAAACCTGTCTTTTCATCAATGATTGTTTCATTCGATCCTCCTATATTGCTAGCTACTATAGGTTTTCCCATAGATTGGGCTTCCACTGACACTCTTCCAAAAGCTTCTGGTTCATTTGAAGCTGAAACTATTATATCTGAAACTTTGTAAGCTAAAGCCATATTTTTACAATGATCTATAAACCGTATTTGTTTTGACATCCTGTATTGTTCTGAGAGTCTAATTAATTTTTTTTTATAGAGTTCACGACCTTGGTCACTACCAAGAATAACAGTATAAAACGCTTCATATCCAAGTTCTATATTAATTAAATTGACTGCTTCAATAAACAGTTCCTGGCCCTTCCAAGAAGTTAGCCTACCTGGCAAAAGTATAATTTTTTTATCTTTCTCAATATCCCATTGTTTTAGTAATTTTTTTTCGTCATTTTCAAGAGTTGTGGATGAGTCAAAGTAATCAACATTAATACCTCTAAAAATCACTAAGAATTTTTTTTTATAATTTAAGTACATAGAATAATTTTCTTTAATATGAGAAAATATAAAATTTGATCCCGCAATAATTAAGTCAGATCTTACCATTACGGAATTATAAAATTTTTTCAAATTAGTTTTAAAATTGTAAGTGCCATGAAAAGTTGTCACAAACTTTCTTCCAGTAATTTTTGATGCTATCAAACAAGACCATGCAGGTGCTCGACTTCGAGCATGAACTATTGAAATATTATTAAATAAAATAATTCCAATTAAAATAATTGAGTTAATAAAAATTACTAAAGGATTTTTACTCTGNACAGGAAGCTTAAAAATTTTTACCTTTTTTTTATCAACAAACTTAAGTAATTCACCACCACTAGTTACAATAAATGATTTGCAATTATTTTCAGTTAAATAATGGGCTATATCAAAGCAGCCTGTTTCTGCACCTCCATATCCTAATTGGGGTATAACTTGTAAAACTTTTAAATTAGTTACCATCTGATAAACTTATATATTATTAGACTAAATATATAAACGAAATGGCAAATTTCAGATATCATAAGATCTCAAAAACTAAGAAAATTAGATATATTTCTGAAATTTATAAAAATAGTTTGTCTATAGTTTTTCTGCATGGATTTATGTCAGATCTTGAAGGAGAGAAGCCTAAAGCATTACTAAATTTTGCTAAAAAAAATAAAATTAATTTCTTGGCACTTGAATATTCTGGGCATGGTAAATCTTCAGGAAAATTTACAAAAGGTAATATTTCAAAATGGAGTGATGAAACCTCAAAATTGGTTAAAAAATATGCAAAAGATCAGAAAATAATATTTATAGGTTCAAGCATGGGTGCTTGGATTGCATTAAAACAATTTAAAATTTTCAAAAATAAAATTGTTGGTTTTTTAGGAATTGGATCAGCTCCTGAATTTTTAGAAAATATTATGTGGAAAAAATTTTCCAAAAAAATGAAACAGGAAACAGTTTCAAAAGGGATTTATAATTTAAAACATGGAAATTATGAATATCCTATAACATATCAATTAATCAAAGATGGAAGAAATAACAAAGTTTTAAATAAAAAAATTAATTTAAAAATTAAGGTTACTATGGTTCATGGAGAAAAAGATGAGGCTGTTAAGGTTTCTTATTCTAGAAAAGTTCTAAAACTTTTTCCAAATGCAAAGAAAAAGTTAAATATAGTCAAAAATGGTGATCATAGTTTGTCTAGTAAGAAAGGTCTAAAAATAATTCTTAAAGAGTTGAAACAATTAATCTAACTGACTTTTTTAATGCCTTTAAGAGTTATTGGGTTGTCTAGTTTATCTAACATTTCTTTAGGACAAACTTGAACAAAATTAATTAACTCCTCGTCATAATTTTTAATTATATTTCTTGAAAATTCAGATCCTGTTTCCTTAGAATGTTCAGATATTAAATTCTTTAAAATTTCTTTCCAATAATCTGTTTCTACAGCTTGCCAAACAACTGACTCTGGATTTACTTTTTTTGTAAATTGATGCGATTTATCGTAAATAAAAGCCATGCCNCCTGTCATTCCTGCTGCAAAATTATCTCCTACCTCTCCTAAAATGACTACCATTCCACCAGTCATATATTCGCAGCCATTTGAATCACATCCCTCGATCACTGTTATAGCTCCAGAATTTCTTACAGCAAATCTTTCTCCTGCTTGACCTGCCGCAAAAAGTTTACCCGAAGTAGCGCCATAAAGAACTGTATTTCCTAGAATTGTATTTTCATTAGAAACTAAATTACTTTCCTCTGGCAATTTAATTGAAATTGTTGCACCTGATAAACCTTTTCCAACATAATCGTTAGCATCTCCTTTAAGAACTAATTTTAACCCTTTGGAAGAAAATGCTCCAAAGGACTGTCCAGCTGAGCCTTTAAAATTTATAGTTAAAAAATCATCTTTAAGTTTTTCATATCCATATTTCTTGAAGAGATGATGAGAGATTCTTGTTCCAACAGCTCTATGTGTATTTTGTATTGGATAAACCTTTTCAATTTTTTCTGAACTATCTAAAGTCTTTTCTATTTCAGGCCAAATCTTTTGATCCAAAGTATCTGGAACACTATTTATTTCTGGAATATCACAATACCTTTTATTATTTCCAGTATCAGCTTGAACAAATAGTGGATTTAAATCTAAATCGTCTAAGTTTGGAGATCCTTTGCTAACCTGTCGTAATAGATCAGTTCTGCCTATTATATCATTTAAAGATTTAAATCCTAGTTTTGCTAATATTTCTCTTACCTCAGTTCCAATAAATGTGAACAGATTGACTACCTTTTCTGGTGTACCAGTAAATTTTTCTCTCAACTTTTCATCTTGAGTGCAAACACCAACTGGACAGGTGTTCGAGTGACATTGTCTTACCATAATGCAGCCCATTGCTACCAAGGCTGTAGTAGCAACACCATACTCTTCAGCTCCCATCATCGCTGCAATAACAACATCTCTTCCAGTTTTTATTCCTCCGTCAGTTCTCAAAGTAACTTTGTGTCTAAGATTATTTAAAGTTAAAACTTGATTAGCCTCAGTCAAACCCATTTCCCATGGTATTCCAACATATTTAACACTTGTTTGAGGTGTTGCTCCAGTTCCACCATTATGTCCCGATATTAAAATTATATCTGCTTTAGCTTTAGCAACACCAGCTGCAATTGTTCCAACACCAGAGGAAGCAACTAGTTTCACTCCTATTCTTGCTTTAGGATTAATTTGTTTCAAATCATAAATTAATTGGGCAAGATCTTCGATTGAATAAATGTCGTGATGTGGTGGAGGGGAGATTAATGTCACTCCTGGTGTAGAATGTCTAAGTCTTGCGATTTCCTTTGTAATCTTAAATCCTGGAAGCTGGCCGCCTTCTCCTGGTTTAGCACCTTGTGCAATTTTAATTTCAATTTCATTACAATTATTTAAGTAATTAACTGTTACTCCAAATCTTGCAGAGGCTATTTGTTTTACTCTAGAATTTGCGCTATCTCCATTTTCCAATATTTTAAATCTTTTTTCATCCTCTCCTCCTTCTCCACTGCAAGAAGCACCTTTAATTCTATTCATCCCAGTAGCTAATGTTTCATGAGCTTCTTTTGACAAGGCACCATGTGACATGCTACCACTTCCAAATCTCTTTAATATATTTGCCAAAGGTTCAACTTCCGAAATATCAATTGATCCTTTTAATTTTTTTGTTCTAAAATCAATTAAATCTCTTAAATTTATTGGTGGTAGATTATAAATACCCTCTGCATATCTTTTATAAGCATCATAAGAATTAGAACCTACAGCACTTTGAAGTAAATGAATTAATTTTCCTTGATACTGATGAGTTTCTCCATTTTTTCTATATCGATAAATTCCACCTATGGGCAAGATTGTGTCACTACTTTCAAAAGCTTCTTTGTGTATTTCTCTAATTTTTTTTTCAATTCCTGTTAATCCTATACCTGAAATTTTTGATATTACTCCTGGAAAATAGTCTGCAACAATTGTTCTACTTAAACCAACCGTCTCAAAATTACATCCTCCTCTATAAGAACTTAAAACAGAAATACCCATCTTAGACATTATTTTTAGAAGTCCTGCATTTACTGANTTGATATATCTCTCAACACATTCATCAAAACTAAATTTTCCAAATAATTTCTTTTCATGCCTTTGATATAAGCTGTCAAAAGCTAGATATGGATTTACTGTAGTTGCACCAACTCCAATTAAAGTTGCAAAAGAGTGAGTATCCATCGCNTCTCCNGACTGNACATTAATAGAAACATACCCTCTCAATTTTTTTTCAATTAAAAATGAATTGATCGCACCAACTGCGAGTAACATCGGAATTGGAAGCTTCATGTTTGAAAGCTCTTTGTCACTTAAAATTAATTGGGTAACTCCTTGTCTTACTGCTATTTCTGCATCTTTTTGAATTTTTTTTATAGACTCATACAAATTTTCATTGTCTGTGAAAGTACAATCAATTATAGAAGAATTTTTTCCAAAAAAATTGATGAATTTCTCAAATTGTGAATTTGATAAAATCGGACTGTTTAAAACGTAAATATTTTGCTTTGTTAGATTATCAAAATTAAGAATGTTTCCAAGATTTCCAAACCTTGTTTTTAGACTCATTACTTTATTTTCTCTTAAAGAGTCTATCGGAGGGTTTGTTACTTGACTGAAGTTTTGTCTAAAAAAATGATATAGGGGTCTGTATCTGTCTGATAATACTGCCAAAGGAGTATCATCCCCCATCGATCCTATAGCTTCTTTGGCATCTTCTGCCATCGGATGTAATATTAATTCTAAATCTTCTAAACTAATTCCAAATGCATATTGTCTTCTTCTTAATTCATCTCCAGAATAAGAATTTTTCTCATTGGAAATTGTCAATTTTTCATCTAAGTCAATAATTTGAGAATTAAAATGTTTATACTCTTTTGCTAGATAATCTTTAATTTGCTTATTTTTAAAAACTTTTCCTTTTTCAATTCTAACACCAATGATTTCTCCTGGTCCTAATCTACCTTTAGAAAGTATTCTTTTTTCATTGAGTTCAATCATGCCAGTCTCTGATCCTGCAAATAATAAATTATCTTTTGTAATTGCATATCTTAATGGTCGTAAACCATTTCTGTCATTAGCCGCAATTACCCATTCATTGTCTGTTCCTGCAATAGCTGCAGGACCATCCCATGGTTCCATTGTGCTGTTTAAAAAATTAAACAATTGTTGGTGATCTTTAGGTAAAGTTTCATTTTTTTTAGACCAAGCATCTGGAACCAACATTAACTTAGCTAGAGGTGCTGGCTGACCAGAAATATTGAGCAATTCAAACACATTATCTAATGCAGCAGAATCTGAAGTACCTTGTTGAATTACTGGTTTTAAATTTTCTATATTTTCAAAAAGATTACTGTTCATTTCTTGTTCATGAACTTTCATCCAATTTTTATTTCCCCTAAATGTATTTATTTCACCATTATGAGCGATTGCTCTAAATGGTTGAGCTAAATTCCAACTCGGAGCTGTATTCGTCGAAAATCTTTGATGAAAAATTGCAAATCTTGAAATAAATCTCTCGTCTTTTAAATCTAAATAAAAATCTGAAATTGCCTCGGCTAAAAACATACCTTTGTAAATAATTGATTTAGAGCTTAATGAACAAACATAAAAATGATTTAAGGATTTTTTAAAAGCCTCATTTTCTATTTTTCTTCTGGTTTCGTATATTTTTCTTTCTAGATCTTTATTTGTAAGTTCTGAATCATGTGATTTAAACAGAACCTGAATGATTTCAGGCATAGTCTGTAGTGCCTTTTCACCTAATACGTTTGGATTTATTGGGACTTGTCTCCAACCATAAATATTAAAACCATTTTTTGTTAATTCACTCTCCACGATTGTTTTGCAGCTTTCTTGAGCTTCGTAATCATTCCTAGGTAAAAAAATCATACCTACGCCTATTTCAGAATTATCGTGGGTATGACCAGTCACCTCTATTTTTTCGATAAAAAAATCTTTCGGAATTTCAACATGAATTCCTGCTCCATCTCCTGTTTTTCCATCTGCATCTACTGCACCTCTGTGCCAAACAGCTTTTAGAGCTTCAATACCGTACTCAACAACTTTACGAGATTTTTTACCTTCAGTGGATGCAATAATTCCAACTCCACACGCATCATGCTCCATATCGTCAAAATACACATGATTTTGTTTTAATAATTCTTTATTCTTAATGTACTTTTTCATTAAGCTACTCTTCTCTCTTTTAAAGACTTATTCTCTAAATAATTTTTAATTGATGTTGCAGCATCTCTTCCATCTTTAATCGCCCAAACTACTAAAGAAGCACCTCTAATTATATCGCCAGCAGCAAATACACCTTTAATATTAGTCTCCATCGTATCAAAATCAGCCTTAATTGTTCCCCATTTTGTAACTTGTAACTCATTTGCTTCAAACATTTTCGGCAAATCTTCTGGGTCAAAGCCCAAAGCCTTTATAACCATATCAGCATTAATTTCATAACTCGAACCTTCTTTAACCTGTGGTTTCCTTCTTCCACTTTCGTCTGGATCACCAAGTTTGATTTGATCTACAACTAATTTTTCAATTTTATTTGTACCTTTAAATTCTTTTGGACTTGATAGCCAAACAAATTGTACTCCTTCTTCTTCAGCATTAGCAACCTCTCTAGCTGAACCAGGCATATTTTCTTTATCTCTTCTATATAAACATTTTACAGATTTTGCTTTTTGTCTGATAGAAGTCCTTACACAATCCATAGCTGTATCACCCCCTCCAATTACAACAACGTCTTTACCTTCAGCGTTTAAAATTCCTTTGTCGAATAATTCAACTTTATCTCCTAAGCCTTTTTTATTTGATGCAGTTAAAAAATCCATTGCTGGAAAAATATTATCTAAATCATTTCCCTTTAGCACAACTTCTCTGGCTTTATAAACTCCAGTTGCAATCAAAATTGCATCGTGCTTTTTACGTAAGTGATCTAAAGTTGCATCTTTACCAACCTCAAAATTTTGAATAAACTCTATTCCTCCATCTTTTAGAAGTTTTGTTCTTCTTTCAACAATTTCTTTTTCTAATTTAAAATTTGGAATTCCATATATTAATAAGCCACCTGCTCGATCGTATCGATCATAAACAGTAATTTTATATCCACTTTTTCTTAATTGNTCNGCAGCTGCNANNCCTGCTGGACCTGCTCCAATAATGCCTACACTTTGATTTTTTTCTTGTTTAACTTGAAATTGGTTTCACCCAGCCTTGTTCCCAAGCATTATCAGTAATATATTTTTCTACTGAACCAATGGTTACAGTTCCATGACCAGATTGTTCAATTACACAATTTCCTTCACACAGTCTGTCTTGAGGACATATTCTCCCACAAACTTCGGGCATATTATTTGTGCTTTGTGATAATTCATAGGCTTCTTTAANTCTTCCTTCAGCAGTNAGNTTTANCCAATCAGGTATATTGTTGCTTAANGGGCAATGAACTTGACAAAAAGGNACNCCACATTGNGANCATCTNCTNGACTGCTCNTNAGCTTTNTNANTNATANANTCNTCNTANATNTCNTTNAAATCNTNTTTTCTNNNNCCAACNTCNCTTTTAGGTGGNNTTTGNTNACCTATNTTTACAAATTTTAACATTTTATCAGGCATAATAATTTAACAATTTTCGGCAAGTTATAGCTTGTTTTTATTTAATAAAGAATAAAATAGGTCATAAATTATGACCTTAATTTAATGACTCTACACGAATTATAACAACTTTCTAATAAATGCATATCTAATATGATCAAATCGAATTGTTTTAAATCCATATTTTATAAGCTACGAAGAAGCGATGTTTCAAAATATAATAGAAGTATTAATCCTTTCAGTAATTCAAGGTGTATCGGAGTTCTTGCCAATAAGTTCGTCAGCACACTTAATTCTGGTTTCAAGCTTATACGAGTTTAAGTCTAATTCGTTGTTAATAGATATTAGTCTTCATTTAGGATCTTTGTTAGCAATAATTTATTTTTTTAGAGAAGAATTAATAGATGTTAAAAATAATAAAAGATTATTAAGTTTAATTGTTTTAGGTTCTATTCCATTAATAATTATTGGATATATTTTATACTCTATAAATTTTATTTATGCTCTAAGAGATATTAAAGTAATTGCATGGACTACTCTTGTATTCGCTATAGTTTTATATATCGCAGATAAAAATAGATTTGATAAAAAAATTTCAACTAATTTAAATATTCGAACAATATTTATCATTGGTCTTTTTCAAGTTTTATCACTTGTGCCAGGTGTAAGTAGAGCGGGTATTACCATAACAGCGGCTAGAATTTTAAAATTTAATAGAGTTGACTCTAGTAAAATATCTTTTTTACTTTCTATTCCTGCACTTAGTGGAGCAAGCTTTTTGGGTTTGAGGGATATTCTAAATCAACCTATTGAATTAAATTATTTGGTATTTGTTGCAATAATATCATCTTTTTTATTTTCTTTTATGACAGTCAAATTTTTTTTAATTTATATAAATAAATTTTCTATGAATGCTTTTGTAATTTATAGAATAATAATAGCTTTATTTTTATTTTACTTAATTTATTAAACATATCTTTTTTTCATTAAAGGAAGTAACTGAGATAATAGTACTCCACACAAAATNAAAAAACAGCCAAGTAAGTTATTAATATCTAAAATCTGACTCAATAGAAACCAAGCAGCTATAGTAGCAAACACTCCCTCAAGTGAAAAAATAATTGCTGCTGGTGCAGGTGAAATATTTTTTTGTGCATAAATCTGTAATACAAATGCTAATCCTCCAGATAAAATTCCTGCATATAGTATTGAATCTAATTCTTTTAATATATTCACTAAAATAAATTCCTCATAAACCAAACCAATAGCAAATGAAAATATTGAGACTATTAATGTTTGTACAGCACCTATAGTAAGTGGTAGATTGTATTTTTTTACTATAATTCCAACAAAAATAATATGAGTACTCCAAAAAAGTGCTCCTAAAATAACTAAACCATCTCCAAGTCTAATTGTAGCATCATAAAAATTCGTTAATAAATACCCTCCTATTAAACATAAAATTACAGATGGCCATATACTCCAATGCATAGAAATTTTTCCAAACAAAAAAATTATAATTGGCACCATTGGAACATAAAAAATTGTAAAAAAAGCTGCATTGGCAACATCGGTATAAATTAAAGCAACCTGTTGCAAGCCAGATCCTAAAAAAAGAGACGAACCAATCAAAAAAGAGAAAATTGCAAATGTTTTAAAATCAACCTTAAACTCAGATTTCATTTTTTTTATCTCAAATATGAGTACCAATGGAATAATAGCTAAAAAACCTATAAAAAATCTAGCTGCATTAAATGTAAAAGGTCCTATATTGTCCATCCCAGTATCTTGAGCTATAAATGTTGTTCCCCAAATAAAAGTACACAGTAAAGCACTGAGTAAAGATATAGATTTTGACATAAATAATTATACAGCTAACTTATAAGCGAAATTATTTCCTAAATTTTCTTTTAAATTATTATTAAACCGAGCAGCTTCTGCTCCATCAATAATTCTATGATCATAAGAAAGAGAAATTGGTAACATTGTTCTAGTTTGAAACTTTCCATTTAAAAAAACTTGTTTTTTTTCTGACCTTCCAACACCCAAAATAGCTACTTCAGGATAATTTATAATTGGTGTAAAGAAAGATCCACCAATTCCTCCTAGACTTGTAATCGTCATTGATCCCCCAAATAATTCCTTCTTATCTATTTTTAGACTCCTGCAAAGTTCACTGACTAGTTTTAACTCTTTACTGATTAATGAAATTTTTTTATTATTTGCATCTCTGATTTTTGGAACCATCAATCCATTTGGAGTATCGACTGCAATTCCAATATGATAGTATTTTTTTAAAGTCATTTTCCCGCTTTCAATCTCATCTATTGAAGAATTAAAACTTGGAAACTTTTTTAAAGAAGCAACTAATGCTTTAATAATAAATGCCAATGGAGTAATTTTTATTTTTTCCCCAGTATAAATATCTTTTAAAGAAGTTCTAAAACTTTCCATTTCAGTTATATCCGCTTCATCATGATTAGTTACATGAGGAATGGTTGTCCAAGAATTTGTAAGATAAGTTGAAGCTAATTTCTTTACTCTTGGTATATTTTTAATCTCAACTTTCCCAAAATCTGCATGTTCATACTCATTTTTGATTTTAATTGGTTTGATTTCTTTTGGTTGATAATTATTTGTTGATTTTGAAGAAACAAATTTTTTAATATCATCCTCTATTACTCTTCCATCTTTTTCACTACCCACCACTTGGTTGATATTAACCCCTAGCTCCCTTGCAAATTTTCTAGCTTTTGGACTTGCTGAGGAAATATCTTTAATTTTTTTTTCGGATATAGAAATTTGTTCTGTTGCTTGTTTTATTTCTGCAATTGGTTCGGATTGTTTTTCAATTTTTGCTTCTTCTTTAATTTTACTTTCACTTGAAAAACTTTCTAAGATTAAAATTAAATCACCTTCAGAAACTTTATCGCCAACTTTTAATTTAAGAGATTTGACTTTTCCTTCAAAGTTTGATGGTATTTCAACGCTAGATTTATCGCTCTCAATTGTTATTAATGGATCATTTTTTAATATATCTTGTCCTTCATTTACCAAAACTTCTATTACTTCAACGTCCGTGAAATCACCAATATTTGGAACCTTAATATCAATCTCTTTCATTTTATAATTTAGTGGGCATTGGTTTGTTGCCATCAATGTTATATTTTTTCATTGCTTCTTTTGCATGTTTTGAGGCTATAAGTTGTTCTTTTGCTAGAATACTTAATCCATATGCAACTATGTGCTCTTTATCCACTTCAAAGAATTTTCTTAAATTTTTTCTTGTATCACTCCTACCAAAACCATCAGCCCCCAGAGAGTAGAAACTTTTATTAGTATAGGGTCTAATTTGATCTGAATTCATTCTCATATAATCTGAAGCAGCCATAATTGGGCCCTCTGTTTTACCTAAACATTGCTCAACATAAGATATTTTTGGTTCTTTATCTGGATTTAGCAAATTATATCTCTCAACCTCCATTCCATCTTTTCTAAGTTCATTAAAACTAGTAACACTCCAGATTTCACTATCAATTTGATAATCTTTTTGCAAAATTTCAGCTGCTGAAATCATTTCTCTAAGTATTGTGCCTGATCCAAGAAGTTGAATTTTAGTTTTTTTATATTTGTCTAAATCTTTTATTTTGTACATCCCTTTTAATATTCCTTCTTCTGTGTTTTTATCTTTTGGCATCTCCGGATGAGGGTAATTTTCGTTCATTGTAGTAATATAATAAAAGACCTTTTCTTTTTTCTCGTGCATTCTTCTCAAACCCTCTTGAAAAATTACTGCCAGTTCATAATGGAAAGTTGGGTCATAACTTACACAATTTGGAATAGTAGAAGCAATTAAATGGCTATGACCATCCTGGTGTTGTAGACCTTCTCCAGCCAATGTTGTTCGTCCAGCAGTGGCACCAATCAAAAAACCTCTGGCTTGGCTATCTCCAGCAGCCCATGCAAGATCTCCTATTCTTTGAAAACCAAACATGGAATAAAAAGTATAAATAGGAATCATTTCAATATCATGATTAGTGTATGAAGTTGCAGCAGCAATCCATGAAGACATGGCACCTGCCTCATTAATTCCTTCCTCTAATACTTGTCCACTTTTTTCTTCTCTGTAAGAACTTAATTGAGCAGAGTCCTCCGGTTCGTATTTTTGACCTTCATGAGCATAAATTCCAATTTTTTGAAAAAATCCTTCCATACCAAAAGTTCTTGCCTCATCAGGTATAATTGGCACTAACCTTGGTGAGATATTTTTATCTCTCATTAAACTAGTTAACATTCTAACTAGAGCCATTGTTGTAGACATTTCTTTTTCGCCTGTTGATACTTTCATGAAATCAAAAATATCTTTTGAAGGGGCTTTAATGGATTTAGCAAAGGTTGTTCTCTCTGGTAAAAATCCACCTAATTTAATTCTTCTCTCTTTTAAATATTTGATTTCTTGAGATTTTTCATCTGGTCTAAAATACTCAATGTTTCTTACCTGTTCGTCTGTCAATGGGACGTCAAAACGATCCCTATAATACATCAAGTCATCGACATCTAATTTTTTTGTCTGATGAGTTGTATTAACGCTTTCTCCAGATTTCCCCATTCCATATCCTTTAATAGTTTTAGCAATTATAACTGTAGGACTTCCCTGATTTTTAGTTGCTTGATCATATGCTGCGTAAACTTTATGTGGATCATGGCCACCTCTATTTAATCTCCAAATATCTTTATCTGAAAGACTTGAGACTAACTCCAAAGTTTCAGAATATTTTCCAAAAAATTTTTCTCTCACATAAGCACCATCTCTAGCTTTTGCAGCCTGGTATTCTCCATCAACTGTCTCATTCATAAGTTTAACTAAATGTCCAGTTTTATCATTAGCGAGCAAAGAATCCCAGTAAGAGCCCCAAATAACTTTGATTACGTTCCATCCAGATCCTCTAAAACTTCCCTCAAGTTCTTGTATAATTTTACCATTCCCTCTAACTGGTCCGTCTAATCTTTGAAGATTACAATTAATAACAAAAATTAAATTATCTAAATTTTCTCTCGCAGCTAATCCAATTGCTCCCATAGACTCAGGTTCATCCATTTCTCCATCACCTAAAAAGGCCCAGACTTTTCTTCCCTCATCTTTAATCAATCCTCGATTGATTAAGTATTTCATGTATCTAGC
>FUFK010038323.1_pt1 | contig 15605 bp, 18 predicted proteins | sample 1021851 | NCBI WGS metagenome assembly FUFK01 (sample SAMEA51879418, study PRJEB19060) | metagenome | reverse complement strand
AGAATTAATCCGACAAGTCCGCGTCCCTACTCCCGCAACTTGCGATAACCGTAACCGTTGTGTGCAATTATTTAAATGATATGAGAAACATACTATTCATCTGTATTTTACTTTCGATTTTCAATATTCAAGCCCAAAATGATAAAGATCTAGCTCTATCGAAAGCGGAAGAAGCTATTGAGCTTATGGATTCTGGACAAATTGAGGAAAGCATCAAACTTCTAAAAGAAAGTCAGAAACTAGATCCGGATAATTATATCTATCCTTATGAGATCGCTTACGCTAAAATGTTGCAGAAAAATTATAAAGATGCTATCAAAATTTTAGAGAAATTAAAATCGAATGAATCAATAAATAGCCAGGTTTATCAACAGTTAGGTAATTCTTACAGCTATTTAGGAAAACCAAAAAAGGCCATAGAAAAATATCAAGAAGGTTTAGAAAAATTTCCGAATTCAGGAAATCTTTACTTAGAAATTGGAAATATCTACAATCACCAAGAAGAATTCGCGCTAGCAATTAAAAACTATACAACCGGAATTGAAGTAGATCCGATGTTTCCATCTAATTACTATAACCTAGCTTCTTTATATCTAAGATCAAATGATAAATTATCAGGTATAATTTATGGTGAAATATTCATAAATATTGAAAGGACTACTGAAAGAACTCAGAAAATGAGCGAAAAGTTATATAATACTTATACTAATTCAATAACACTTGGTGAAGATGAATCTAAAATAGAATTCTGCGATATTATTATAGATGGTAATACCGCTTTAGATAAAAATATGAAATTACCGCTATGTGCCATATTTGGGAAGAACTTCGTTTTATCTATAATTGATCAAAAGGAAGTCAATCTAAATACTTTATCAGAAATTCGAGCCACATTTTTAAAGAACTATTTTCAAGAAGATTATCAGCAATATCCAAATACTCTTTTCTCATACCAGAAAGAAATGCTAGATGAAGGTTTATTTAATGCTTACAATCACTATATATTTCAAATGGGAGCACCTGAAGAATTCAACAATTGGTATGAATCCAATGAATCAGATTATTCTAAATTTGTCGAATGGTACACAAAAGATGAAAATATCTTAGCAATTTCTCAAGAAAGTGTATTGGTAAAATAACAGCACACAACATCGGTTCATCGCCAATAAGCGGCACCGTTAGTAAGAAAATAATTAACTTGAACAACGAACCAATACTAAACCGACAAATCCGCGTCCCATACTCCGCCAACTGGCGATAACCGAGACCGTTATAAGCAAGCCTCCAAGAAAATTTCAATGCAAAATAAAAAATATAAAACTGAAGAATTCGAATACAATAATTTTAAGTACAGAAAAAATTATGATCCAGAAGTTATAAATGGAGTCATAGAACATAATAAAAAGAAGCCTGAAAATATTTTTAAATTTTATGCTTTAAACGAATTTAGTGTTGATGCCTTGAAAAATGGTTATTTCTATGCTTCACATCCATTCGAACTCAATGATCTACTTGACAGTAGTATATTTTTGTACTATTCTTCTAGAAAATTATCACTTGAACAGTATCAACGTTTTTTTGGAGATGTATTTACTAAGGAGGAACTAAAAGAATTTCACGAACAAGATATTGAAGAAAGATGCACTGGTTATATCCAATCAGTTTATGAGGTTGCAACAAATTTATTTGGAATAATTTCCACAACGGAGAAAGAATTCAATACTTTGATGTGGCCCCATTATACACAAGAAAAAGGGTTCCAAATTAAGTTTAATACTGCAGAACTTGAGAAAAGCATTGAAAAGAAAATTCTTGAAAAAAAGGAACAATATCTTGGTTTTTACCCAATCAATTACACTGAAAAATTATCTCCAATTGATATTAGTGAATATGATTCTATGATGCTACCATTATATTACGCTACGAATATCAAATCAAGTAAGTGGGAATATGAAAAGGAATGGAGATTTTTAATAAGTAAAAATAATATGGGAGTACCTTATACTAGAGGTGGCTTACAGGCTAGTGAAGATTATGTAACCGACATAAAAAACAGATATGTTTATTATGATAAAGATCTATTACAAGAAATAACATTAGGTAATGACTTTTTTAACAAGAGAGATTTTCACTTAGAGCATTTAGATAACGAAACCTTTAAGGTTAAACCGAAAGAATGTGAAAATTGTTGGAACTACAAGAATTTAGATGAATTTATGAACTATGTTCTAGAAAAATTTCCAGACAAAATATTCTATTCAGGTGTAAAATACGAACTTGATGAAAATGATTTTTTATGCCTTGTTAGAACAAAAGAGAGAATTCAATTAATTGATGAACAAGATGGGTTCCACATATTTAAAAGCACCGGCGAACTAATTCATGACAAGATTTAGGTTAAAGGCCAGCTTATAACAACGGTTCATCGCCAATAAGCGGCACCGTTAGTAAGAAAATAATTAACTTGACTAACAAACCAACATTAAGCCGACAAATCCGCGTCCCTTACTCCGCCAACTGGCGATAACCGGGACCGTTCTACGCAATTTTTACTGAAAATCTGATGAATAAAATATTAATAATAATTTTTCTAACAATTACATCTTGTGCATCAAATAATTCACAAAAGAAAAAAGATTGTTATATATATTTAAAACCAATTTTTCCAATTGATTTATCAGTAGGAGCTAATAAAAATACAATTTTGAATTATTTGGAGAATTATCAACAGCTAGATGGTGAAGAAATAAAATATACTCCTAAAAATATCGATTTATATAGCGGATCTAAAACAATTATTTTACCAAATGGTTACAAGTCTAATACTCACTTTAGTTTAAGGTTTAAAGATAATCAGTTATTAGGTTACAAAGCATATGTGGAAATTGGTGAAAGTCCAAAATATTTTTGGGAGTTCCTTGAAATTATAAATAGAAGTGATAAAAAGAATGTAAATAATTTTATCAATACTTCCCAAAAGAAGCCTTCCTATAATGACTTTTTTGATAACACAAGTTGCAAAAGAATGATAAGCGTAGAACGTAAATCAGAAAACGGTAAAATTTTTAATATAAAAATAGGAGTCAACTAAAAAACTGCGTAGAACAACGGTTCATCGCCAATAAGCGGCAGCATTAGTGAGAAAATAATTAACTTGACCAACAAACCAATACTAAGCCGACAAATCCACGTCCCTTATTCCGCCAACTGGCGATAACCGAGACCGTTGTACAAAATTTTTAAGATGATTCGAATAATAACAATTATTGCTTTATTTCTAATAGTAAAAGTAAATTTTGCTCAAAATATAAAAGCTACTTATTCCGCTGAATTGAACAAAACAATTTTCAATCCCGATTCAATTCCAAATGCAGACTACGCTCTAATGTTAGCAAAAATGAATTGGTCAAGTGAAATGGCTATAAAGGAGATAAATATTATTGTAATTTCAGATAATAACACTTACCAAGTATACTCAGAAAATCCAAATTACCTACAAGTTTCAGAAAGGATTTATGATTTTGCTCAAGGATTAATAACTGATGGAAAATTCATTCATACTGAATTAGACAAGAACAAAGCTTACTACGTACCAAACGATTTAGATTTTGTAAGACAAGTAGAAACAACAAATATCAATTGGATAATTACCGATAGTTCTAAGGTTATTAATGGAAAAGAAGCAGTATTAGCAATTTCAAAATTGAAAAACATAAAAAATGAATATGCTAAAAAAGTTCCAAAAGAATGTTGGTTTTTTCCTGAAGTCAAATTTCAAGGAGGACCGACAGCATATGGAACTTTACCTGGATTAATTGCAGAATTAAATACAGACATAATAAACTTAAAACTTGAAAAAATAGAATATGGCGAATTTGAGTTCAAAGAATTCAATATCCAGAATTTAAAAGTTAAAACTCATAATGAGTATGAGAAGTATTACGAAGAATTAAACGAAAACCATACTCCGAAAGATTTTAGATAAAAACTTTGTACAACAACGATTCATCGCAAATAGGCGGCACCGTTAGAAAGAAAATAATTAAATTCACCAACAAACCAGGTCTAAGCCGACAACGCCGCGTTCCCTACTCCGCCAACTTGCGATAATCGAGACCGTTGTGCTTCATTATTTTATAAAGTAATTTATTAAATATCATATCTTTAGAGAAATCATTCTCTGATGATAAAATTCTTTCGAAAAATTCGCCAAAAAATGCTAACTGAAAATAAATTCAGTAAGTATCTAATNTATGCTATTGGAGAAATAGTTCTTGTTGTTATTGGGATATTAATTGCGCTATCAATTAACAATTGGAATCAAAATTCTACCCGAAATAAATTAGAACTAGAAGCACTAAAAAACTTAAAAGAAGATTTTGATTTTAACCTATCAGAATTAATTCGCATTGATAGTATAAATACAAAAAACATNAAGTCTTGCGTAATAATACTTAACCACACAGGCAAAAGATATACAGAAGACTTTATTTTGGATAAATACTTAAGTGATGCTGCTGCATCGCCAGATTACGCTGCAAAAAACGGATTTTTAAATGATTTAGTCAGTTCGGGAAACCTTGGTTTAATCAAAAATAATGATTTACGCAACCTTTTATCTTCTTGGCCTACAATATTAGATGAATTAACTTTAAGAGAATTAGCTTCTGAGAAATCTGATTTTGCATTGATTGATTTTATTATGAAAAATGGCAGTTGGTTGAAAGTTGATGAAGTCATTGGTTTCAATAACAGCTTAAATATAAAATTACCACAATCTGGATTTGACATTGACAATAACNAAATGCTAAAATTACCTGAATTTGAAAATAGAATAGAAAACCAAATAATATTTTTCAACATAGTAAAGGACAGATATAAAGATTGTATGGACTTGAGCAAGGAAATTATTCGACATTTAGAATCGGAATTAAAAAAGAAAAAATAACGAAAGCACAACAATGGCTATAAGTAATTGCTTGTTCTCGCCTACTTCTGAAAATCCTCCCGGATTTTCAGTTTGGTGTGTACGTGCAAAGTTAAGTGCTAATCCACGCAACTACTCATAGTCGAAACCGTTGTGCTTTATTATCAGAAACCGCTAACCAATGATAAAATTCTTTAGAAAAATTAGGCAAGAAATGCTGACTGAAAACAAGTTCAGCAAATATCTGATTTATGCAGTCGGAGAAATCATTCTTGTTGTTATCGGAATTTTAATTGCACTTCAAATTAACAATTGGAATGAAGAAAGGAAAGAAAATGAAATCATTGAAACTTATTTGAATAGTATGTTAGTTGATTTAAATAATGACGTGAATCGATTTGACGGAATTATTAAAAATTTGGACAAACAAATAAAAAATAATTCATTAATTTTTGTGAGCAAAGAATATCAAAAAAAGTCACTAGATTCTATTGTATTAATAATAACCAGTTATTTCACTGATTATAAAATTGTAGACCAAACCTTTCAGAAAATAAAAAATTCTGGACTTTCGAATCAACTTGGTTCTAAAGAACTTAATGATGCTATCAACGACTATTATACTGTTGACTTATACAGATTTAATTTATTTATAGACTATGATGAAGAGCGTTCTTCAGAGGAAGATAAGTTTTGGTTTCTTACTGAAGAATATGAAATCAATCCACCTCACGGTCGAGGTGAAAAATTAACACTGCCCTTTGCCGAAAATGAAGAAACAAGAAAACAAGCATTTATTAAAAAAATAGAATCTAATTTAGGCAGAAATAATTTACGGAATAACATTACAAGAAAATCACTAGGAATAACAATTACAAAAGGTCTTAAAAGTAAGGCTAAAATACTTACTGACCTGATTAGTGAAGAATTGAACATTAGTGAAGAATTGAACGAAAAATAACGAAAGCACAACAACGGTTAATCGCCAATAAGCGGCAACGTTAGAAAGAAAATAATTAACTTGACCATCAAACCAAAGCTAAGCCGACAAATCCGCGTCCATTACTCCGCCAACTGGCGATAACCGGGACCGTTAGCTGCAATGATTTTTGATAATTTGAAAACATAATTTTGAGAACATTTCTATACACAATTTCTGCTATTCTTTTTGTAATATCAGTTCAAAGCCAAACAAATTCTTACAAGGAATCGGTGTCTTTTGATAAAATCATAGAAAAATTCCAGAAGACAAAAGGATGGAATGTTTTAGCCGGAGAAATAACGGACTCAGTTTGCGAATCGTGTCTATATAAAACTAAAGAGTTTTCGGTTTCTATTAGCGAAAAACCTATCTATTTAGAAATGGATACAATAGTAATTAGCAATCCGTATTACACAGATGATTTCGATGATTGGGATGATAATTATATAAATTTTCCGAAATCATTTTCCACAATCTATAAGGATAATCTGATATCACTATTTGACAATGGTAAATTCGTATGTCATAATTTAAAAGATAATTCAAGAAATGAAGAACTTGAAAAAAACCTTAATACGAAAAGATTCAAATACCACTGGGTTGTAGATGGTAAACTATTAGCGAGGACAAAATCGATTCTATTTAGGAATTTATATCAATGGAATGGCGAGAATTGGGAAAATTCAGATATAAAGATTCCCGTGAAAGATCAACCAATTTTATTCTCCGATGAAAACTATATCGTATATCGTGAATGTGACGGTGAATTTGGAGGAACGATTTTCTTCTATAATCGACAAAGCAAAAATACTTTTTATACAGAGTCTACCTGTGCAAACACGGTATGGAAAGAAAATGGCCAATATCTAATCCTTTCACATTTAGGTCATATGCAGGGAACTTCAGAAATAAAAAAAATAGCCAATCCAACGAGATTAGCTAAGGCAAGTAGGAATCAAATCAGAAATTCTCAAGGAGATTTAGGATATCAAGATAATTCAAATGAATTTTCTAATGAATTAGAACTTTATGGAATCCAATTTTTCTCTACTTTCAAACTTGAAGATCGACAATTATATCTAGTAAATCTTAATGAAAGCACATTTCTAGCAGAAGTTGATGGTAATGAAATAAAAATCGTAAATCCTTTACTTAACAATGATAAATACACTCACAATCCAATAACTAAAACATATGGAGATTATAAATTAATCAATACGGACTTTTATCATACTGCAAAGAAAAGAGAAGTGATTATAATGATTATAAAAGATGGAAAGGTTAAATTATTAGATTGGAACGAAAATCACAGCAGCTAACAACGGTTAATCGCCAATAAGCGGCACCGTTAGTAAGAAAATAATTAACTTGATCAACAAACTAATACTAAGCCGACAAATCCGCGTCCCTTACTCCGCCAACTGGCGATAACCGAAACCGTTAGCTGCAAATTTTCACGAAAATTCTGATGAAAGAAAAGCGAGTCAAAATAAAGTTTGAAGGTAATTATGAAAATGAACGCTTTGAAAATATAGTTTTCGAAGAGCTTGTAATTAGAAATTCGATATTTAAAAATGTGCTTTTTGAGAAAATTGACTTCAAAAACTCATATTTAGGATTTAATGTGGAGTTTGAAAATTGCCAATTTTATAATTGTAAGTTTTTTGGAAAATATAGTTCTCTAGGTACACATTCGAAATACGAAAATTGTACTTTTTCGAATTGTAGTATTGTTGGTATTGATATTTTACAAGGAACCCATTTTAAAGATTGTACATTAAGTGGGAAAATTGAAAATTCTATTCTAAATGATTTCCAGGAAAAAATTCCAAATAATTATACGATTTTTGAAAATTGCAATCTTCAGGATATTGTTCTAAAAAATATTTCTATTTATGGTAAAAACGTTTTTAGAAACACAAAACTACCAAGAGAAAGCATTCGAATTTTTGAAAATAAGGATAATCAACTTTACACTTTTGCATTAAAAAAGATTGACAAAATTAAAGATTTAAACGTAACTGGTTTAAAGACAATATTTCGGGATACGTCAATACTGGATCACGAGCTCCTAATTCTAGATGAATACTTAATTAATTCAATTTTTACCGATAAAACTGAGAGAATATTATTTGAGAGTATTGTAAAGGATTTTGAGGTTAAAATCAGCAGCTAACAACGGTTAATCGCCAATAGCCGGCAGCGTTAGAAAGAAAATAATTAACTTGATCAACAAACCAATTCTAAGCCGACAAATCCGCGTCCCTTACTCCGCCAACTGGCGATAACCGAGACCGTTGGCAACAACTCAAAGATTTATTCGAAAATAAATATGGTTATACATAAAATTGAAAAATTTATAGACTATTTAAAGTTAATAGAAGAAATTCAAGTAGATACTGCTGAAATCATTCTTTTCAGAGGACAATCGAATAATAACCCACTGCTTCCTTCGATTGCTAGAAAAAATCCAAAAATTGATACAACGGAATTGGAAAAGAGAATGCTAAATGAGTTGATTAGGCAATCAAGTACAAAAATTAACGGACAACAATTTGATGAATGGGATTGGTTAATCTATGCGCAACACTATGGGATGAAAACAAGGTTATTAGATTGGACTTCAAACCCATTAACCGCATTGTGGTTTGCTTGCTCAAATTCTTATAATAAGAACATGGATTCGTATGTCTATATTTTTCTTGAAGCTCAAGATTTTTTACTAGACAAATCAAAGGAAAAATCTCCTTTCACACGAGCTAAAACTAAAATTTTGAAACCTACTCTTAATAATCAAAGAGTTATTGCACAAGCTGGCTGGTTTACTGCTCACAAATATGCTAAGAAAAATGAAAAGTTTGTTGATCTAAGATCGAATAGCGAGATGAAAAATTATTTGATGGAAGTAAGAATTCCGAAGAATATAAAGAAACAAATTTTAGAAGGACTTAATCTATTTGGAATAAACAGTAAGAGCTTATTTAACGATGTTACCGGAATCTGTCAACATATCAATTGGGAATTTACGGATAGATGAGCAGTTGCCAACATCGGTTCATCGCAAATAACGGGTTTAATCGAAAAAGTGTAATTTTAGAAACCAGGAAAGAAAACAACTAATCCGACAAGTCCGCGTCCCTACTCCCGCAACTTGCGATAACCGTAACCGTTACCTGCAAGCAATAACATTGTGAATTCATTCAATGAGGAAAATTAATAAATATCTGATTCTTATATTATTATTGACCATTTGGATGATTTTATGGATTGAGTTTCGGATCATACCTTTAATTCCATCAATATTCGAAAAACCATACGTTGAAAAGATAAATAATGTCATTCTAATATTATCATATAGTATAATTGCAGCATATATTTTCTACTATTTTACCTCTATAGTACCTCGAAAATTAGAGATTAAAAGATCAAAAATCTTATTATATAAAATTGTCAAATTTTCTTTATTAAATGATCTTAGATTAATTATATCATTCATTCTTGATGTTTATGACGTAAATCTAAAAATTAGTGAAGTTGAAGAAAAACATCTTTTACATATAGATGGAAACATTAAAGAAAATTACATTAGATATTATACATCAAGTAAAGATGGTGTAAGGCCAGTACCTACGAAAGATATACATCATTTTAATGCGATTAAATTAAAATTTCCCGATGTAATTATAAAAAAGTTGGAGACTTTGCCTAAAGTGGTCGATTCTATCAAGAAAACTAATCCAAATTATCATAATGATGAAGTTTTTTCGGCTGCAATCACATCTATTGAAACTAATAAATTGATAGAATGGTATTGTAAAAAAGATATTAAATTATTCACGTTTGCGACAAGCGCAGAACAAATTTTCCAATTGATAGTTAATTATAGAACACTTGTTCGATTAAATTACCAGAGAAATAAAAATAATAAAGAATATATATATCATCACTTCTATTCAAGTGATGAGGTTGACACTTCACCATATACACTTGAAAAACATTCAGAAAAATTAGAACCTACCTTTAAAAAATTGGATTATTTGAATCCAATATTCATATTTAATCCTAAAAATTATGAAGCTAGAGCAATAAATAGTGTCATTAATAAAGGAGGATATTATTCTGTAAAGAGAGGAACTAGGCCTCCATTTACAAAACTTATATGGCAAGAAGGTATTGACATTTCTTCGACTATCATAAAAACTAAATTTATTGTAATTGTTGTCAGTGGTATAAGTAAAAAAGCCACTAAGAAAATAGTTGCCAAATTTAAAGATCAAGCTTTTGTGTTGCTCATATACCCGTCCATATTTACTAGTAAAAATAATCATCTAAATAAGAAAGAATCAATTGAAAAAGGAGTTTATAAGATAAAATATAAGTCTTCTCATAAGCTTTTTGGAAATTCAAAATATCCAACAAAGGATGAGATTATCAAAATAAAGAAATTACTGCATAAATTATTAAAGTTATAATTGCCTGCAGGTAACAACGGTTAATCGCCAATAGACGGCAACTTTAGAAAGAATATAATTAACTTGACCAACAAACCAATACTAAGCCGACAAATCCGCGTCTTTACTCCCGCAACTTGCGATAGCCGTGACCGTTAGGCAGCATAATTTTATCGTGCTCAGAACTTCTAATTTTTAATTTTTTACTTATCTTTGACGTTAGTAACGTAAAACAAAATTATTTGTGATAAAATCNTTTGCAGANAAAGAAGCTGACAAAATTTGGAATGGAACCCAATCAAGNAAGCTTCCTGCTAATATTCANAACGTAGCAAAGAAGAAAANTAAGAATGATAAATAATGCTCAAAATATAAATGACTTAAGAATTCCTCCAGCTAATCATTTGGAAAAGCTGAGTGGAAACTTAGAAGGTTTTCATAGCATTANAATTAATAAACAGTGGAGAATAATGTTTAAATGGGAAAATGACAATGCTTTTGAGGTTCAAATTGTTGATTACCATTAAATTTAAAATATAGAAAAATGAAAAAACTTGAAAATATACATCCTGGAGAAATCTTAAAAGAAGAGTTTTTAGATCCAATGGAAATTACAGCATACCGACTTTCTAAAGAAACATTTATTCCACAGACAAGGATAAGTGAAATCATTAAAAAGAAAAGAAGAATAACTGCGGACACCGCTCTCCGACTTTCAAAATATTTTGGAACAACAGCTAAATTTTGGTTGGGTTTACAAGATGATTATGATTTAGAAGAAGAAAAATCTTTAAAGGAAAAGGAATTCAATAACATAAAACCGTTAGAAAATAACGCAGCCTAACATCGGTTCATCGCAAATAACGGGTGTTGTCGAAAAAGTGTAATTTTAGAAACCAGAAATTAAAATAGTTAATCCGACAAGTCCGCATCCCTAATCCCGCAACTTGCGATAACCGTAACCGTTAGCACGAATTTTCAAGAAGAGAAACCCAATAAACAAAAAAAACTTCTATGTACATATTATCAACTTTAGAAAATAACAAATTTGATAATATTAGAAATATTTCCGAGTCAAATTATGAAGATTTAGTTACTGATTCCAAGTTCATTAAAAATTGTCACTCTCAATTTGTTGTATTTAAATATTTACAATCCAACATTGGTGAATATTCAAAATTCTTAGAGAAGATTTCCAATTTATCAGTTAATCAAATCAATGCAACTGCTATGTTCGATCCGAAATTGGTTTCGGAGACTAATAGAATAATTATGAACTTGGTAACATCATTTCGCTTTTTCCTTGATAATGCAGACACCTATTTAAGTAGGAATTTTGGTAAGAACTCTGATCAATTTTCAGACTTTAAAAAATTAAAAAGCTCCGAATTTGATGATCATTTTGCATATCGTTTCCTATATAAATTGAGAGATTATTGTATTCATTTAGGATTTCCAATTAATGGACTTCATTTCCAGGCAGAAAAGAATACTCAAAATCCAGAAAAAATGATAGGGGATTTAATAATCAGTATTGATAGAGATTTACTTTTAAAAGAGAAGAAAAAGCATTGGGGAGCAATTGTTTATAAAGATTTACAGAATATAGATGATGATATAGATCTTAGACCTCACATACAAGTACTTTCCAAGAGTATTCTACGCTTACAAAAATTTATCTATGATTTGCAAAAAGAAGAATTAGAAGATAGAATAGACAATATTGAACTTTTTTGTGGTGGTATTAAAAATGAAAATAATATTATAGGAATAAGACACAACTATAAAGAAAATGGTCAAATTGTAAATTTTGAATTTTATAGAATTCCATTTGATAAAATTACAGATTTCAAAACCTATAAAAACTCGTGCTAACATCGGTTCATCGCAAATAACGGGTATTGGAGAAAATGTGTAATTTTAGAAACCAAGAAAGAAAATGGTTAAGCCGACAAGTCCGCGTCCATACTCCCGCAACTTGCGATAACCGTAACCGTTGGCAACAATATTTTCAATAAAAATTTGTATTTGGTTCAATTTTGATGCAATTTTACATCAAATCATAAAGTTATGTCAAGACAAAGTATTTCATTCACTAAGCCAAACGATGAGTGGCTAAAATCACAAGTTGATAGTCAAGAATATTCTAGCAAAAGCGAATTAGTGAACGACTTGATAAGACAAGCTCGTAATCAACAAATTCAAATAGATTTTATAAAGAATAAAATTGAAAAAGCTGAGAAAAGTGGATTTACTACAGATAGTAAACAACAAATATTAGCCCAATCGAAATTTATGCTTAATGAGTAATTACAAATTAAGTAATGTTGCTAAAGAAGATTTAATTAGAATACACCAATTTGGAGTAAAAAGATTTGGAGAAACTCAAGCCGACAAATATTTTGATAGATTTTTCGAATATTTCAATTTAATTGCAGAACAACCTTTCACCTTTGAATCTGTTGATTTTATAAAGCCTGGATATAGAAGATGCGTGTGCGGATCAGACTCAATATATTATAGAATAGAAAATAATCTTGTCGAGATAATGACAATTATTGGCAGACAAGATCTTAATAATATTTAAATAAGATCTGGGAAGAAAATACAGTTGCCAACAACGTATATCGCAAATGGCGGGTTTATTAGAAAAGTACTAAATTAGTTTCCATAAAAAACAAAATCGCTAAGCCGACATAACCGCATTCAAAACACCTCGCCACTTGTCGATATACGAAACCGTTATGCACAAGGCTTTATCGAAATTTGAACTATGAAAGATGGCATATTTTATTGGAATGCTGACCCAGTAATATTTTGGATAACTGACTCTTTTCCATTGAAGTATTACGGATTATTTTTTGTTATCGGACTTTTATTAGGATATCAAATTGTAAAAAGAATTTACATAAAGGAAAATATTCCTGTAGAAAATTTAGATAAACTTGCTACTTATATTTTTATAGGAACTTTACTTGGCGCAAGACTCGGACACGTTTTATTTTATCAACCAGATTATTACTTTGATCATCCACTAGAAATATTCCTTCCAATACAAGAAATAAATGGATCCTTTAAATTCGTCGGATTTATGGGATTAGCAAGCCACGGTGGTGTATTAGGAGTATTTATATCTATAATATGGTATTCTATAAAATATAAAATAACCTTATTGTGGATATTAGATAGAGTTGCTATTGCGGGTCCAGTAGCCGGAGCTTTTATTAGATTAGGAAATTTTATGAACTCAGAAATTTACGGTAAACCTACAAATGGAAGTTGGGGAGTAGTTTTTCAAAGAGACGATTTGATACCTAGACATCCAACACAACTATATGAGGCTTTATCTTATTTCATAATATCCGCAATTTTAATATACACTTATAAAAAATCAAAGAACAAAAAATTTAATGGAATCCTATTTGGAGTTTTTCTTATCCTTCTATTTTTAGCAAGGTTTATAATAGAATTTTTCAAAGAAAATCAAGTAGCCTTCGAGAATCAAATGACTTTAAATATGGGTCAGTGGTTAAGTCTACCATTCATTATAGCAGGGATATTATTGATAATCCTACAACGCAAGCCCAGTGCATAACAACGTATATCGCAAATAAGCGGTATAGTTTAAAGAAAATAATTAAATTAACTCATGAATTAAATCTCTAAGCCGACAAATTCGCGTCCCCTACTCCGCCAACTTGCGTTATACGAGACCGTTGGCAGCAATATTTTACAAACTAATTTTTAAAAATGAATGAAATCTATCTTTGCGAAATTGACTGGGAAATAGTTCCAACTTGGATTCAAGCGATAGGTGCATTAATTGCCTCAATAGGATTAGTAATAACATTAATAATTCAAGGTAGAACATTAAAATCTCAACAAAAAACTTTAGAAGAGCAACAAAAAATCACCTTTATTGAACAAAGAAGATTTTTAAATACATATCTGCCATTACTTAAAATTAAAAATGTTGATTACAAAAAAGATGGTCAGAAAAGAACAGTGAATTTTACATTGAAAATTGATGAAAATTATTTACAAAATCTTAAAATTGATCATAATTTTCCAGATGACCACGAACTGAGAATACCTCAATTAATATCTAATACAATTATACCTAAAGGGTACTCAATAGATTTCCAACTGAACTATACATTGTCTAATGTATTTATTGAGATTGAAGAATATACTGGGAATTCAATAATCTTAAATTTTGAAGATGCTTTTGGAAATGCATATGAGCAAGTTTTAATTTATAAAGGAAGTGATAAAATATTTTTAAATCCTGCGCACCGAAAAGAAAGTGAAGAATAAAAAATACAGCTGCCAACAACGGTTAATCGCCAATAAGCGGCACCGTTAGAAAGAAAATATTTACATTGACTAACAAACCAATACTAAGCCGACAAATCCGCGTTCCTTACTCCGCCAATTGGCGATAACCGGGACCGTTAGCCACAAGGCCAATAATGAGATGAACTACCAAGCAACAATTAAAATAAACGGAGAAGAATTTAAAACTCTTGAGGATATTTTACCTGAAAATGGAAAACTAAAAATCCTATTTATCGCGAAAACTCCTGCACTTAATAGTGTTGAAAAAGGGCACTATTTTCAGGGCCGACAAGGTAAAATGTTCTGGAACAAATTAATAAATTCAGGTTTATTAAAAATAAGACCTAATACATTTGAAGACGAAAACCTCCTAGATCACAATTACGGAATAACAGATATTGTAAAAAACCCAAGAAATTATGGAAATGAACCATCAAATGATGAGTATCAAAGCGGATATGACCGAATTGAGAGAATTATTGAGCGGCACGATACTGATGTAATTGTATTTGTATACAAAAAAGTATTAGATAATATTTTAAAAATTGCACACGGTATAACAGAGAAATCTAATTACGGATTGAATAAAAAGTTGAATAATCGTTTTGGAACAAATGTTTTTGTCTTCCCAATGCCTGGTACACCTTGTACAAAAAAAGAAGCTGAAAGAGCAATGGAAGATTTAAAAAAGATCATCGAAAGCCCAGTGGCTAACATCGGTTAATCGCCAATAAGCGGCACCTTTAGTAAGAAAATAATTAACTTGACCAACAAACCAATACTAAGCCGACAAATCCGCGTCCCTTACTCCGCCAACTGGCGATAGGTACTGTGTTATAAAACAAGTATTTTTGATTAAAATTTTAGGAAGAAGTCAATGCTAAATTGCTTCTATCCTGTGCAGCAA
>FUFK010075776.1_pt1 | contig 15607 bp, 19 predicted proteins | sample 1021851 | NCBI WGS metagenome assembly FUFK01 (sample SAMEA51879418, study PRJEB19060) | metagenome | reverse complement strand
AACTTTTTATAATTATTGGNCCTAATATCTGTGCCCCAGAGCCAACAATCACATCGTCTTCAAGAGTAGGATGACGTTTCACACCAACTTGTTCTGATGATTTAACAGCAGGCATGATACCTCCCAAAGTGACACCATGATAAATAGTTACATTATCTCCAATCTCGGCGGTTTCTCCGATAACAACTCCCATTCCATGATCAATAAAAAAATTTTTTCCTATTTTAGCGGCAGGATGAATTTCAATGCCAGTTAAAAATCTTGATAATTGAGAGACCATTCTTCCTAATAATTTCAAATTTAGTGACCAGATAAAATTTGCTATACGGTGGAAGAAAACAGCTTTTACACCAGGATAGGTTAATACCACTAGTAACAATGAAGTTGCAGCAGGATCTCTAGCCTTTACTGACTCAAAATACTTTATTAATTTTTCAAACATTAATATACAGATAAGACTTATCCACCTAAGATCAAGCTTTTATTGAATAATTATGTAAATGATTGAAATTAATTGTTAGATTAATAGTAGATGTTCACCATTGAAAAACCTAAAGAAATTCACCTGAATAGTTGGAAAGAAATCATTAATGAAAGTGCATCATCGAATTCTTTTCAATTTCAAGAAGTAAACTTTAGTTTATTTTGGTCATGCATATTTCAAGATGATTATTTTGCGTTTGCTGCAAAAAACGAGGATAAATTTATGGGAATTGTTGTAGCTAAAATCAACGAAACTTATTACGAGAAGAATATAGTGTTAGACGTTTTGTATGTTTTACAAGATTTTAGAAAAATTGGTGTTGCNAGNGCATTAATGAACAAAATTGAAGAAATAGCAAAAGAAAAAAATCTTGATTTGATAATCAAAGGTGTAGAAAAAAGTAACTTACTCGCTCAGAAACTTTTTAAAAATTATGCTGTTGTCAACAGAACAAGATACTTAAAAAAGCATAATTGATTTTAATAAATAATTATTATATTTAAATATTATGGTTGATCCGAATAAAAATGGCGAAAACTANGATAAGAACAATAGATGGGTGTGGATTATCATTGTTTTAATTACTCTGAGTTCTATCTATGTGATGTCTAAAATATTTATTCAGACACCTTGGCAGTATCTGTCGTAGACTTAAGTTTTCTCTCAAATTCTCTNAGTCTTTTGTAAACACTTGCAAGCTCAATAATTGTTGGCCATGATTTTAACAAGTACTGCATTGANCCCTCAACCCTGCCAAAAGCACGAATAATTTGTTGCATAACACCAAGGGTAATAATACCTGCAACAATTGCAGGAGCTAAAAATACATAAGCACTTAAAACATTAGCCTGCAAATAAGCAATTCTTCCAATATTAAAGTACAAGTACCGAATATATGANAGAAAATGAATTTTTCTTACATCATCAAATAATTCTTCTATTGTTTTTGGACGAANAGTTTCNTCATCNTCNGCAATNACTAAAACTTTTCTNTAAGCTGCNTCTTGTTTTTGTAAATCATATTCTACACCAACAAGTCTGAGAATTATTCCAAGAAGTATTAAAAAAATTGTTCCACCAACTGACCAAATTAGTGCACCAACAACTAAACCATACTCCCAATCACCAAAAAAGAAAATTGGAATACCAGCACTAAGTCCTAATAAGATTGGAAGGAATTGTACAATTATCATAACTGACTCAATTAAGCTTGTACCAAGACCCTCCATAATTCTACCAAACTTAATGGTGTCTTCTTGAACTCTTTGAGCAGCACCTTCGATTGTACGGGCATAGTTGTAAACACTGTGATACCACTCAACCATAGCAGTTCTCCATCTAAACAAGAAATGTGCTGTGAAAAAACTTACCAAAACTGCAATAGCTACATATATACCTGCAAGTGTTATGAATGATAGTAAGCCCGCCCAATATTCTTCAATTGTAATTGAATTTGGCTCAGCAAGAGCCTTTTGAATCATATCATAGAAAGTACCAAACCACTCATTGATCCTGACATCAATTTCTACTTGCACCCAAAGACTNCCTAATATGGCAGCTGACCCTGCCCATGCCCATAGAAACCATTTTCTTGAGTTAAAAAATCTAAACATTTTATTTTGCAACAATAATTGAAAAATTAAAGTTTTTGAAGACCTAAAAGTGCTNCAATACGCTTAATTTATTTAAANCCTCCTATGCCTATATNATANTTNCATGCCNAGNATTAANGANATTAAAAAGATTAAGCTTAATGATGAATATATATTTTTTGGTCCTGAGTCTATAGTAAGTGAAATTGCAGATAGTATGGATATAAAAAATATAGGGGCTGTTCCNATACTNAATGAACAAAAAANATTACTTGGTGTTGTTTCAGAAAGAGACATAGTCAGAAAATGTGTCAAAGACGGTAGAGATCCAGATTTGGTCACAGCATCAGATATTATGACATCAGAAATTATAACTGTNGACNTAAAAACCTCCTCAGAAATTGCAATAAAAATTATGGGGGAAAATAACATAAGGCACCTACCAGTAGTAGATGATCAAAATAAATTAATAAATTTTATTTCTCATAGAGACCTTATAAGCTCTGTTAGAGATAGCACAAAACTAAATATAATTTTAATTACATTTATATGTATGATTATTCCGATAGTATTTTTAGTTAAGTCATTTGGCTGGATATGAAAACTAAAGGTATTATTCTTGCTGCTGGTAAGGGTACAAGATTAATGCCTGCAACAATACCTGCCTCAAAACCTTTATTACCTCTTTACGATAAACCTATGATTTATTATCCACTCGAGACTTTAGTAAGATTAGGAATTAAAGATATATTATTTATTGTTCAAGAGGACGACCTTTCAATATTCAAAAAAACATTTGGAACAGGATCAGNGGTTGGTCTTAATTTTTCATATGAAGTCCAAAAAATTCAAAGGGGTATAGCAGATGCTTACTTTATTGCTGAAAAATTTTTAGACGGCAGCCCATCAGTATTAGCATTAAGTGATAATGTTTTTCTTGGAAAAAATTATTTTGACTATGCAAATTCTGCTCTTCTTAAGATGCAAGAGAACGGTGGAAGTGTATTTGGATTGCCAGTTCCAGATCCAGAAAAATTTGGTGTTATTGAATTAGATAACAATAANAANATTGTTGGCATTGAGGAAAAACCATCAANGCCTAAAAGTAATTTGATTATTCCTGGTTTNTATTTTTTTGACTCCGAAGCTTCAAAATTTGCAAAAACACTCAAACCATCAAACAGAGGCGAATTAGAAATAACTGATTTAATTAAAATATATTTATCTGAAAAAAAACTTGCTTTAGAAATTTTAGATGACTCAATTGTTTGGCATGATACTGGAAATGCAAAGGCTCTTCTAGAGGCAGCACAAAAAGTTAAGTTATATGAGCAAAATAACGATATAAAAATTGGCTCTTATGAAATAGCTNCGTACGAACAAGGNTTTATAAACAAAAGTAATNTAAATGATATTGCAGAAAAATTAATNAAGTCTGATTATGGACAATATATCAAAGAATANCTNACTCNAAATTAATCTTAATTCCATTTTGCAGATTCATTATTTAAAAATGTTATAACTTTTTGTTTAAACTGAATTTTTTCATCTTCGTCTATAATCATTTTATCTAGGTCGGTCTCTAAACTAGAAAGAATTTTATTTTTAGAATTCCACTTAGATTTATCATCATCATTAAAACGCTCTTTAATTTCAAATTCATAATTTCTTTTGTCATTTTCAGGCAGAGTGTGGGGGGCTATTTCATATAAAATTCGTACAGCTATTTCTTTATATCGGTCATCTTTGAATTGTTTTGCAATTTCATATTTCTTATCGTTAGGCGCGATATGAAAATCAATCATTAATTTCTTATCTTGATGTGATGGGAAACTCTCAAATATTCTATCTTCAACATTAAATGGTTCAGGCCATTCTTTTTGATTTGAAAGATGAAGTTTAATAAGACGAGAGCAAAACTCCTCATTTTTTTTAATAAAATTTGCTCTTTTTCTTAGTTCATCTACTCCTATTTCTGCATATTTATTATCTTTGAATGAATAACTTTCATTTAAAAGTGTTTTCGACTTTGACCCATCAAAAACTTCACAAATTCTTTTAGCCCCATCATTCATTTTCTTAATTAAATCTTTATCTTCTAATTCTATGATTTTAACAGGATCAAAAAGCAAATTATAAACTAAATAGTGATGATTTCTTGATGGAATGCCTCCAATTAAAGTTTGAGCTTTGATTGTGGGTCTTCTTCCCCAAAAGGTCGTGTTTGTAAAAACTAAATTATCTAGCATGAATCTCTTAGGAGTGTCTCTATGTCGAAATTCATATGCAGAGTTCCAAATCTTTGGACACCTTATATTTAATATCTTATTAAGTTCCAATGTGATTAAGCTATCAAAAACAGCATCATGAGGACCTGCATCATAGTTTATTGAAATATTATTTAGTTTNGAAATNTCATCTAATTTAAGTATTGGATACCCTTGATCGTCAGTATTAAATTTAATATGTTCAGGGCTATAAACTGAAACTAATCTTAATATATCAAAAACATCCATACGCACATTATTGTTAGTCACAGTCATATAAATTTCAGGTAATAAGTTTTGATAAAGTGCCTGTCGTAAAAAGGGTTCATCAAAATTTATATTATTGAAACCTACAAAAATGGCTGATGAGGATGACCATTGTTGAAATGTTTCATACAATTGAGCACTAGCTTCATAATAATTAGGGTAATTATTTTGTATTAAACTAGTTGGATCNACCCCAGTTGTTATTAAAGCACCTGGNTCGAACCATTTTCCCTCTCTTAACTTACTATGTATTTCTAATTTGTCTTTAACTTCAAATTTATTATTAGTTAACACAGCACCAACTTGTGTTATTTGATTAAATTTATCATTACGACCTGTTGTTTCGAGATCCCAGAAAATATAATGATCACTCATATTAAAAAATTATATCAATTAAATATTATAATAAAGTTTAAGTTTAATTTGTTATTTTGAGAGATTATANAAAACTAGCCCCGGAGGAATAAGTAAGGATAGGAATAAGGATGGAGCTAGTTTTTGATTGGTGATTTATACTAATTTTTTTTCTAAAGTCAAATTGCAGATAATAGAACTTAGCTGTGCAAAATTTGCACANCTAAATGTATTGAATTTATTGATTTTTAAATAATTTTTTAATTTTCTTGTAATAAATTAGTGAACATTTGGCATCACAAAAAAATACTTTTTTTGGGATATCATAAAACTTAGGATCAGCCCAATATAAAGGCTCCACAATCTTTTTTTTACATACTTCACAACTATTATTCATTTAGTTATTCTAAAAATTTAACTCTACTATTCTACTTTCTTCTATCGGCTCAGGGTCAAAGTATGGAACTGAACCATAGAGTCTGTTATCTAAACCCAATATTTCATCATAATATCTCATCATAATCTTATTAGGGCTAGCGTGTGGTGCAATTTCTTTTAAGTTTTCAATTATAAGCTCAATATTTTCAGGGGAGTATTTTGCGGCTATGCCTAAACTTGTTGCAGTAGATCGACTTATACCCATATGACAATGGACTAAAATAGGTTTGGTTTTATCCCAATCATCTGTGAAATCTAATAATTCTTGAGTATGATGTTTCTCAGGTAATATAAATCCCTCTCTTGGCTCAGAAATATCATCAATTAACATTTTCAAGTGTCTATTTTTATCCATACCTGATGGGGTTTCAGGNTCAAAATTTTTATTAATAATGGTAAGCATTTTATCTGGGCTNAATTTATCAACACACTCTTGGATATCTGCTAATCCACAAATAATTATTTTTTTTTGCATAAGAAGTTCAATTAATATATAGCTTAAACAATCGTTAAGAAAGAATATTTATTTTCATGGTATCTCAATTAGATAGTCTTAAAAAATTTTCATCAGTTGTTGCAGACACGGGAGATATTGACAGTATTCAAAAATTTAACCCAGATGACTGTACTACCAATCCATCTTTAATATTTAAAGCTGTTCAATCAAACAAATACAAAAAACTAGTTGATGAAGTAATAAGTAATTCAAAAAGTAGAAAATTTTCTCAAACTGAGGATCAAGTTAATTACATTGCTGATCAACTAACTATTGCTTTTGGTATAGAATTAACAAAAATCGTGCCAGGATATGTTTCTACCGAGGTCGACTCTGATTTATCATTTAATACTGAAGCTACTGTTGAAAAGGCAAAGCAAATAATCAATAGCTATGAGCAATCAGGCGTCCCCAAGAATAGAATATTAATTAAAATTGCAGGCACATGGGAAGGAATACAAGCAGTAAAAAAATTAGAGGCAGAGGGAATATCTTGTAATTGCACACTCATTTTTTCTTTAACACAAGCAATAGCTTGTGCTGAAGCAGGAGCATTTTTAATTTCACCATTTGTGGGAAGGATACTTGACTGGTTTAAATCAAATACACAAAAAGATTATGACTCATCAAATGACCCAGGTGTTGAGAGTGTNGAGAAGATTTTTAATTATTTTAAAAAATTTAATTATAACACTATTGTTATGGCAGCATCATTTAGAAATAAGGATGAAATAATTAATTTAGCTGGATGTGATAAATTAACTATCAGCCCAACTCTTTTAGAAGAGTTAAGCCAAAACGATGATGAAATTAAACTTAAATTATCAAAAGAAAACTCATCTTCATTAGATATTGAGAGAATTAATGTGAATGAGAGCTCATTTCGTTGGCATTTAAATGAAAATCAGATGGCATCTTTTAAATTAGCTGAGGGTATTAGATTATTTAATAAGGATTTATTGAAATTAAAAGAATTGATTAGAGGCCAATTATAATTATTGCACAAATCACTTCAAAATTATAAATAATTAATATGGAAAATAAAAATATAACAATTTTAAGTCAGTACGCTCAAAGTAATTTATCCAAAATAGTATTTTCTCTTTTGGGAATTATTCTCTTATCAGTTTCTAGTAAAATTAGTATTCCTTTCTATCCTGTGCCGATGACATTACAAACCTTTGTTGTATATTTTATTGCTGCCTCAATGGGTATGGTTGGGTTTTATGCAACTGTTTCATACGTTATTCTTGGACTTATTGGTCTTCCCATCTTTGCTGCTGGTGGAGGTTTTGGTTATGTCATGTCTCCAACATTTGGATTTCTTTATGGAATGATTTTAGCTTCATTTGTAATAGCATATTTTTCAAAAAATCTTTTCAATAAAAATTTAATAAAAATTATTTTATCTATTTTTATAGGCGCGTTAATTATTTTTGTTTGTGGTATTGCCCATCTATCAAGCTTCATAGGACTAGAGAAATCTATAAACGCAGGCTTATACCCATTTATTTACAGTGAACTTTTAAAGATAGCACTTGCTATTTCTTTAACGTATTTGCTAATTAAAAAAAATTAATCTGGTATAAAGTTTAAAGCTATACCGTTATTACAGTATCTTAAACCTGTAGGTTCTGGACCATCTTTGAAGACGTGTCCGTGATGCCCACCACATTTAGCACAGTGATATTCTTTTCGTGGAAACACCAATTTAAAATCTGTTTTAAAACCCAAAGCATTAGGAAGATAATCAAAAAATGAAGGCCAGCCAGTTCCGCTATCATATTTCATATCCGAAGAAAATAGTGGTAATTCACATCCTGCACAATGGTAGGTACCTTTNCTTTTTTCATTGTTAAGCACGCTAAACCCNGGTCGTTCAGTTCCATGCTGNCTCAAAATATAATACTCTTCTTCTGATAATCTCATTTTCCATTCCTCATCTGAAAGAATTAATTTTTCCATCGCAACTAAAGGTTTATATCCAACAAANCATCCACCAATAAGTATTGATATAAATCTTCTTCTGTTTAAAACAACCATAAAATATCAGGGATAAATTATAATAATTGAAAATACTATTTCTTTTTAGCTCTTCTTTTAGCTCTTCTTTTTCGTGAACCGATTTTTCTTCTGCCTCTGTGTTTTTTAGGATAACCCATGACGGCGTATAATAGATATTTAACCTCAAAAATAAACATATTTTTTTGATATGATTCATATATTTTAAGCAAATGAGAACAATTCTATTAGTTTTAGTTGCTGGATTAATACTGTCAGTTGGAAATGGATTTAGAATGTCTNTAGGGATATATGTCCCAGATCTTTTAAGTTCCACAGTTTTTAGTGCTTCAATTATAGGTCTAACATATGGTCTTTTTAATTTGCTCTGGGGAGCTATGTCACCCATTGCAGGTGCATTTGCTGAACAAAAGGGTTATGTAAAAACTCTTTGTTTTGGTTTCTTTGGTGTCTCTCTTAGTTTCTATGTTGCTTCTTCAGCGATACACCCATTACATTTTTTATTTGGTATTGGCATAATTGGAGGTATTTCAGCTGGTGTTATTTCTGTACCAGTTATAATTGGTGGAGTCTCAAAATATTTTGAGGATGATAAAACACAAAGCACAGTTACAGGAATACTTATGTCTCTTGCTGCAACAGGGATGTTTATATTTACACCTATTAACCAATTTTTAGTCACAACCTTTAAATGGAGTTTTTCTTTTCAAATTACATCTATGTTTTTTCTGTTCATCATTCCTCTTTCACTTATATTCCTTTTACCTAAGCCACAAAAAAAAGATAAAAAAGAATTTACAAAAAGAAAAATATCAGATGTCATAAAAAAAGCCTTTAAGGATAAAAGTTATAACTATCTTATTTTAGGATTTTTTGTTTGTGGCTTACATGTTGCTTTAATTTCAAACTATCTTCCAGTTTTTGCAAAAATTAAAGGTTTAGAAACTACAATAGCTGCAACAGGACTTACTTTAATTGGGTTATTTAATATGATTGGTACTTTAATTTCAGGAAAGGTTTCAGGCATTATTAAAAAAAAATATATATTATCGTTTATTTATTTTGTAAGAAGCATAGTAATTTTTTTATTATTAATTTTGCCTACTAACAATTTCACAATTATAGCCTTCAGTTGTTGTATTGGTCTTTTATGGTTATCAACTGTCCCACCGACTTCAGGAATTGTTTCAAATAGATTTGGCACAAGATACCTTTCGACCTTATTTGGGATTGTAATGGTTTCCCATCAAGCAGGAGCATTTCTTGGCTCTTTTATTGGTGGTTTAGTTATAGATATTTATGGTTCACTCGATATAGCCTGGATAATGGCGATAGTAATTTCTCTATTTTCTGCAATCATCCATTTTCCAATTATAGAAAAAGAAAAATCTGAAGAAGTTTTTGCCTAATTTAAAAATTAATCCTTTTCTTATACTGATTATAGGCGCAGTAAGTATTGCTTTTTCTCCTATATTTGTTCGACTTTCAGAGGTTGATCCAATNATGACNGCTTTTTTTAGAATATTCGTGAGCCTTCCCTTTTTTTTAATGTTTGGGTCACTGAAAATTATTGAAAAAGTAAACTTTCCTGTTTTAAAAAATAAATTTTTAATTATTTTTATTTCAGGTGTCTTTTTTTCATTAGATTTAATTTGTTGGCATTTGTCTATCAAACTTACCACAGTTTCTAAGGCAACATTTTTATCTAATTTAGCTCCAATTGTTGTAATTTTATTTTCTTTAATATTTCTTAAAGAAAAATTTTCTAAGTTTTTTTTTATTGCCATATTTATTTCGATGAGTGGTATGACCTTGTTATTAGGTGAGAGTTTTCAATTTTATAAATCACAATTTTTGGGAGATCTTTTAGGTGTTCTAACTGCAATTTGGTATGGTTGTTATATTCTTACTATTAGCCAATTAAGAAAAAATTTAAATTCAAGTACGATTATGTTTTTTTCAGGATGTGTAAGTGCAATTATTTTACTTTTAGTCGCGATATTTTTTGAACAAAGTTTAGTGCCAAAGTCTTTTTATGCGATAGCAATATTATTTTTATTAGGTTTTGTATGCCAATTCATTGGACAATCTTTTATAGCTTACTCTCTAGCATTTTTATCTGCTTCCTTATCATCTTTGAGTCTTTTGATACAACCTATTGCNGCAACCTTATTGGCGTACNTTTTTTTCCAAGAAAAATTAACATTGATCCAATTTTTTGGAAGTACATTAATCCTGATTGGGATTTATATTGCTAAAACAAAATATGAAAATTGAACAAATAAAAGTTGTAGCAGGCTTAATACTTCAAAATAATAAACTTTTAATATGTCAAAGACCAAACTTTAAGGATCATCCATTAAAATGGGAATTTCCTGGAGGTAAAATCAAAAATGATGAGACTAATGAAGAGGCCTTAATTAGAGAAATAAATGAAGAGTTATCAATTAACATAATAAATTATGAGGAACTGATCAGTTATAATTTCAATTATAAAGACTTGAATAAAAAGGTATTTATATATTTTTATTTAGTCAATAATTTCAGTGGTAAGGTTTTAAATAATTTTCATAAAGAACTAAAATGGATTGAAATCAAGGATATTCGTGAATATGATTTTTTAGAAGGAGACCNTAAAATAATTGATNATATAAGTAGTAATGACTTTAAATATTAAAGATAAACCAAAAGATGGATTTGAAAGAGTAGTCTATGCTGAGGAGGATAAATTTAATTTCTACTCAGTAATTGCTATTCACAATACTAAAAGAGGNCCTGCCTTGGGTGGATGTAGATATTTNAATTANCAGGATTTNAATAAGCAAGAAGANGATGTTTTAAAATTAGCTGAAGCAATGACATATAAGAATTCTTTGGCTGAACTTCCNTTTGGTGGTGGGAANGCTACTATTCATTCTAAAATAAATAAAAAAGATGCATATAGTTTATTTGGAGAAGTTTTAAACAAACTAAATGGTACTTATATAACAGCTGGAGATATGGGAACGGTCGATGAGGACTTAAGAGGATTTAGAGAATACTCAGATCATGTTTGTAACCCTATAGGTTCTGACTCCGGATTAGGTACCGCATTAGGTGTTTATTACTCAATGTTAGGATGTGTCGAATTTAAATTCGGACAAGACTCATTAGTAAATAAAAATATATTTATCAAAGGATATGGTAAGACTGGATCTAGAATTGCTTCTTTGTGTAAAAAAGANGGTGCAAATATTGAAATTTCNGANTTAGAGCATAAAAAAGATTTGATTGAGAGAGATGGNTATAAATTTTGTAGTCNACTCCAAGATACATCCTTTGAAAAAATTGATATTTACTCTCCTTGTGCAGGAGGNGGTGATTTGAATACGGAGTTTTTAAATTTTGCAAATAATAAAATATCAATGATTACTGGATCTGCAAATAATCAACTNGATAATATTGATATAGAANAAGAATTATATAACAAAGGTATATTATATTGTCCTGATTATTGTGCCAACGCTGGTGGCGTAATTATATTAGGTTCAAGAATTAGTATTAAAGANGATCTCGAACCAGATGACAAAATTGTAGATGACCTTCTAAAAAAAATAAAATCACGTACAAAATTTATCTTAGAAAAATCTCAAAAAGACTTGATTTTAGCATCCAATATTGCAAGTGAANTGGCTTTAGATGGATTAAAATAAAATGAATTTCTTTCAAGTTTATACTCACCCTCAGCAAAAGGAGAGGTTACTATTTTTAGGATACTGGATTGGGTCACTAATTATTTGGTCCTTTGCAATGAATGTAAGTTTAGTAATTGTTATCGTATTTTCTATAATTGGAAATTTCGTAGTCGTAAGACCATTAGCAAAATTNTTCTTTTTACTTAAAAACTTTGTAAATAAGAGGTTTTTCAATAACTTTGATATATTTGAAGCTTATTATGCAGGTTTTGAACTTGGAAGAATAANNAGAATTTTNTTAAAATTATCTTTTTTTATNATTACTATGATTATNTCAAAAATGTTTATGGAAGCTTATTTAACTTTTATAAATTAAATTCAACGTAACAAACAATAACCCTAGAAATAAAAGTTATAAAACATAAAATCCCAAAAATAATAGATATTAAAATAAAAAAATTTGGAAATAAGAGACACAAAACCATGAAAATTATTGTTTCTGTNCCTTCAACTAATCCGGATGTGTAATGAAAACTTTTTGGTAATCCTTCAATAGCATCATTTGTCTCTGAGATTTTATCTAATTGAGTTTGAATTGCAGCTTTTGCAAGAAATGTTGTACCCGTACCTATGTACAAAAAAAGTAAAATCATTGATAAAGTTGTGTAACTACTATTACTGAACCCAAATGCTAAAACAAATCCAGAATAAATTGTGAAGTCACTGACAATATCTAAATATCCACCCAAAGGAGTGGGGGTTGTTAGTCTGGCCATTGTTCCATCTAAGCCATCACAAAATCTGTTCAAAAGTAAAAGTGCTAGTGCAGCAAAATAGAACTGAAAAAAAATTAAAATACACATAAAAAAACCTAATATGAAACCTAATATTGTCATTTGATTAGGTTTTAAAAACTTTAAAAAAAGTTTNGCTATTATTATTAANGGCTTTTGGNTGAAATTTTGAATTTGGCGATCAAACATCTGTGTTATTGTATGNATAGTATAATGTTACTATAATTTCATGGTTCAAGATATCCCTCTAACTATNGCTTTTTTAGCTGGTATTCTCAGTTTTCTCTCNCCTTGTGTTCTNCCCATAGTTCCAGGATTTATATCATATATNGTNGGCAAATCTTTTGCAGATTTACAAAATTCATCAGCNGNGAACACACTAAAGNTATTACCTCATATTCTNTTATTTACTCTAGGTTTTTCTTTTGTCTTTATAATCATGGGTGCNTCTATTGATTTTTTNAGTGACATATTTTTTNATTTTAAAAAACAATTAAATTTCATATCAGGATTATTAATAGTAATTTTGGGACTATATTTTATTGGAATAATTAAAATTCCTTTTTTAGATTTTGAGCGTAAGTTCCATTTACAAGGTTTTCAAAATAATCATTTTTTTCCATTTATAATTGGAGTTGCTTTTGCATTTGGCTGGAGTCCATGCATTGGACCAATTTTAGGATCTGTATTAGCTGTTGCTATTAAGGATAGTGTTAATGGAATTATATTATTGTCTTTTTACTCAATTGGTTTGGCGGTTCCTTTTATAATTGTCGGATTAATGATGAGTAAAATATTGATCATGACTAGTTTTTTAAATAAATATATTCGTTATTTTCAATTCATTACTGGTATTATTTTACTTGTAACAGGTATTTTAATCTTTAATGGCTCTATTCAATCTTTAGGATTTCAATTAAATTCAATTTTACCATCACTAGAAATGCTACTTATCTAGTGAAATTATCAAAAAAAATATCAATTTTATTTTTATTAATTTTTTTTGTAATTTTATGGATTACATATTTTTTAAATAAAGACTTTTTTCAACTTGATACTTTTTTCTCTAATTTGGACTTTATTCAAAACTTCATATCTCAGAACTACTTATTATCAATATTTACATTTTTAATTTTATATAGCTTTTTAATTTTGTGTAATTTTCCATTTGCTTCCTTATTATCAATGATAAATGGTTTCTTATTTGGAACATGGATAGGTGGAACTATATCTTTAATTGGTGGAACACTTGGTGCTTTTGGAATTTTTATAATAGCAAAAAATTTTTTCTCGGACTTTATTAAAAATAAATTTTTGAATAAATACTCCTATATTGAAAATTATTTCAATAAAAACGATTTAGAGTTAATGACATTAATTCGTATTGTTCCCGCAGCTCCTTTTTTCATACAAAATCTCATTTTAGCAGGTCTTGGCGCAAACAATAAAAAGTTTTTTTTTACTACTTTGTTTGGGCTAGCCCCATGGTCATTTATCTTCGGGAGTATTGGCCAAGGTTTAGAAGAAATATTCATAAATAAAACAGANTTAAATTTTTCTCTANTAGTTCAGCCAGAATACTTAATNCCNCTANGTTTTATTGNTTTTCTAATAATTATGATTATTTTATTCAAAAAAAAATTTAAAAAGTAAACTTCAATTAATCTATTACATTAATTAACTTATTTTTGAAATTTTTAAACTCTCCAAGTAATATAGGACTAAAACCAATTACTGATTGAAACTTTTTTTCAAATTTAATTTGATCTTCTTTCTCAATAGATATCAAAAGTGGCCCATTTGTTTGAGGATCATAAAGTATGTTTTGTAATTTATTATTATCAGATATTGAGATTTCATTTACTGAGGATGAATAATTATTTTCAAAACCTGTGCTTTTAAATTTATTTAAAATCTCAATATTTTTATTAATTAGTATTTCTTCATTGAGTTTTATTTCAGCAGATAAACCTGAAGATTTACATATATCTGATAAATGTGATGCTAATCCAAAACCACTTATATCTGTTGTAATTTTGCTTTTAAAACTTTTTGATATTTCTGATATTTTTTTATTTCCTTTTTTCATCCATATCATCAATTTTTGAAAATCAAAACTTGATAAAAGTTCTGAATTATTAAAATAAGCAGCTAAGAGGTATCCTGTGCCTAANGGTTTTGAAAGATATATTAGTTCANTCTCTTGTGCTTGGCTTTTTGTAATTTGTTTTTCATATGAGCCATTCATTGTAATTGTAATACCAGGTTCTTTTGATTGATAGCTGTGTCCTGATGCAATAATTGAACCATCTTTTATGGCTTCTGATTTAATACCTTTCATAAAATATTCCATGAAAAAACTTTCTATAATNCCNTCAGAGAANGGTAGGGCCTGTGAAANACTTATAGTTTTTACAGAACCCCCACTTGATAAAATATCATTTTGAGAATGCAGATAGCTAATAATTCCAAAATCAAAAGGGTTTAGTGATGTAAATAACTTTATGTGATCTATNCTTTGTAATAAAGANGANGAATTAGTATTTATTATTGANGAGTCAGGNAAATCANTGTTNGAGNNTTACCCTCATTTAAANAATTAANTAAAGTNTTTTTTGATACTTTAGAGCCACAACCCTGGCAATACATCTTNATATCTGTTGGNTTNTCTAATTCAAAANTNCTAAAAGACATNTTNGANTTNTAAGTAAATTTAAATTTNTTAATAAANCNTCTATCAATCCACTCTTTNAGTTTCCAGCACCATNGACCATGAAAAGATAAGAAAAAATAATTCAATAATGCTTTATTTTTATGAGTGCCAATTAAATATAACCAGTTTTTTTGTGCTTTAAATTTTATTAGGGGCTTACCAGTTAATTTTGAGAACACATTTTCTTTTAAAACTTGTCCTTGACGAACTGCCATTACACCTGATTTAGGTCTAAAATTATCTTCCACTGTACAGGCATCACCTGTAACAAATATATTTTTATCACTTTTAGACAGGAGATTATTATCTACAACTATAAATCCATTTTTATCTTTATCTAGATTACTTTCTGAGAGCCATGTTTCAATATTAGCACCAGAAGAAAGTAAATTTAAATCACTATCAAATTTTTCACCACTATTTAGGACTAAATGAGTTTCAGTTATCGAAACAACTTCTCCTAAATATTCTTTAATACCTAAATCGGATGAAATTTTTTTTAGGTT
>FUFK010060909.1_pt1 | contig 15613 bp, 18 predicted proteins | sample 1021851 | NCBI WGS metagenome assembly FUFK01 (sample SAMEA51879418, study PRJEB19060) | metagenome | reverse complement strand
ATCTTTTTTAGATTCTTCTGTTGGTGGTACTAAATCTCTCTTTCTAAACTTTGGTGCGATCATATCTGCTACAGCTTGTACAAAACCACCAACACCAGCACCATAACCACCTTGTTCTAGTGCGTCATCCATCAACCCTTTCTCAGGGTTGTATATGCCTTTTTCAATAGCATTTTGGAGAAACGCTGCAGTAAATTCTTGAGTTCCCTCTACTCCTGCTTCTTTAGCCACACGTTTGGCTCTATTAAAAAAGCCCTCTGCTACGTCATCACCAACAGATTTTTTAAATGCTTTTATTATTCTGAGTGGAGATATAAGTTCTGTAGCACCCACACCTGCACCAAGCAACGATGCAAGTCCACGCTCACCTTCTGTAGCATCTGCGGCACGAGCACGTTCACTTGCTTCACCAGCACCTGCAGACACGGCTAACCCAGCAGCAAGAGGTATACCTATAACAGGAACTATGGCGGCAGCACCAATACCAAGAAAAGAACCTAAAGCCTCACCAAACTTACGACCAAACAACTCTTCTGAGCCTTTGTNTGCCGCAAAAAATTCTCTAACAGGATCACTAACACTTAGTACACCTTCTCGTGCTGTTGTCTCTGTGCCTTCACCAAAAGGAGTTACTGCACCTAAAGCAGAAGATTCTAAAAGCCCTGCTGCACCACCAAAAATACCTTTACCAAACTCTTCAAATTGGTCAAGAACCCCAGGCTCTTCAACCTCTTCTTCTATAGGTCTGTCTTGGATAGCCTTTAGTTCTGCTTCACCTTCTTCTCGTAAACGAGCGGCTCTGTCTGATATGGACTCTTCTTTTGCTAGTTCTGCTTCTATGGCAGCAATTACTTCTGCCTCGGTAGCACCTTCAGGCCCCTCTATGGAGTATGTTTTACCATCATTTCCTTGTATTGAATATGTAGGCATTATTTATGTCACTTTCATAGAACCTGACTTAAACCCAGGGCTAGTGCCTCCTCCTCCACCACCACTACCTATATTCTGCTCTAATTCTTTTATAATACCTTCAGTAACAGCTTGTAGAGACGCAATATCTGATTTTATAAATGCGTTCATTTGATCCATGAGCTCTTTAGCTCTTGCTTCACCTTTTTTACCACCGTATTGTCTAGCTTCTTCTGCTGCTTTTACATATATTCTTTGATATTTAGATTTTATATCGCCTATGATCTTTTGTGTGCCAGTAAATAACTTTGTTCTAAAATCTCTTAGACTTGCAGCACTCTTTATCTTATTTGCTTCTGCTAACAATGCGTTCTTTTGAGAACCTAACTCTGCTTGTAAGTTAGCTATGTCAACTTTAACAGCTCTGTCTGCAGCCTGAGACATTAACTTTGCATGGGCTATATTAGCTCTTTGTTTAAAGGTTGCATTATCTACATCCTGTTTGTAAAACATTTCAGCATCTTTACTAACTGCATTTAACACAGTCGCATCAAGTTTAGCTTTTGCTGTCCTCGTTGCAGCATTTTCTCTAGCCGCAGTGTCACCACGCTTTTCACCTATATCAAAAGCGGTTTTAGTTATCTCAAAAGTTTTACTTAGGATATCTGCTTTATCTTTGCCTACTTCTTTAATTAAATCTTTTTTATCGCCAAAAATATCTTGGAAACCTTTTACTTTAAATCTTTCTTGTGCTTTTTCTTCTGCTAGAGATGCCCTTGTTACACCTCCTAATGTGGTTCCAAAAGTAGCTCCACCTGCTCCACCTGCAAGAGCAGCTCTTAACCTACGATCACGTAACACATCAGGATCTTGCATACCTTCATAAAACTTTTCTTTTCCTGCTAGTAATTTTTCTAAATCACTTTGTTTTGTTTTTTGTATTGATTCTAACCCAGAGATTATATCTTTAGTAGCATCTGTAAACTCGTCTCTACCTTTTTTCCTTATTTTGTCTACATCTTGTATTTTATATGTATCATCTGTTTCTTTTAGTTTTTTAACTTCATCTCTTATTTTTCCTAATGGAGAGTCATATTTTACTGTAGGATTAGATATACCTGTTATGCCTGACTTAGGTGCGGTTAACTTTGGTTTATCTTTTTCTGGTTCTTCTCCTGTTCCTAATGTCCCATAACCATAATCCATAACAAATTCAGGAAGAGGTTTTTTTGGTATACCACCTACTCCTATAGCCATAGGATCTACACTTGTCTTAACTTCGGGGCCACCCATCTGACTAGCTATATCCGCTATGTTTCTTTGTGCTAATTTTCCATACTGTGTGTCTTTAAACCCTGGATCTGCTAACGGATTAGCCCCAGGTATTAATGGTATAGTATCACCTCTTGACTTACCAACACCTGCACCAAACACTTTATCATCAAATTCTTGATCTGCTATTAGTTTATCACCTAATACTTTTTGTATGCCTTCAGGTTGAGCTTTTGGTTCTCTTAGTTTTGCTATAGCAGCTCGTTTTTCTTCTGGCCCTAAATTTTTATCCGCCATTATCTCAGCGATTTTTTCTTGTATTAGTTTATCTAAAACACTACCCCCAGGCTGAAACCCTACAATACCACCATCTGCCATTGTTTTCATATTAGGTGCAGGTCTACCTGTTATACCTTGAGCCATGGCTTTTTTAAGATTACCTTGCTCTCTGGCTTTTTTAAGAGCCATTATGCCACTAGTCTGGTCAATAAGCTCTTTCTTAGTCATATCTAACACTTCTCTTTCTCTTTGTGCTTTAATAGTGTTAGGGTTGTTTTGCATTTTCATTTGCATATCACGGGCAGCGGCTTCTTTCTCACTTTTTAATTTTTGTAAAGCAAGTAAATCTATAAGTTGTTGACCTTTTTGGAATTTTTGCATTAATGCGTTAGGGTTACCTCGAAACGCATCCATTCTAGTTTGTACTTCGTTATCCATTATTGCCATGTTATTACCCTACTATAAATTCATCTTCTGCGGTATTATCTGTAGTATCATCTGTTTTTAATACTTCATCTACATCATCTGATACCATTTCAGTATCTGTGTTTTCTCCTCCTCCTAAACCAAGTAACGCACCTAAATCAAAGCCACTACCATCTGCACCAGTACCAAATAGACTATTATATAAAGTCATTATACCACTTGTACCACCTAATAACTCTGATAATGCACTTGGTTGTGCATATGTATATTGTTGTGCAGCAAGCGGTAGTCCCTGCAATAAAGATTGCATATATTGTACTTGTTTATATGGATAATCTCTTTCTTCTTCAAACTGTGCTTTATCTGCTGCAATGCCCTCTGCGTCTATAGCTCTTTGTATATCACCAGCTTTTAGTTGTGCACCCAAGGCTGTTAATCCAAATTCATTTAAAGCATCTTGAGCAGTTTGTTGCCTACCTTGTTCTACGTTAAACTGCCCCATAGCTTTATCAAAAGCATCTCTATATCCTGCTCCTGTNATACCTGNTAANCTGTNTAGNAAACCACGAGCTCCTTCTGCTTCCATNACAGCCTGTCGTGAACCACCAAAAGCTCCTGCTCTTGTTAATCTACCTGCATCCTCGATACGTTGTATGTTAGCTTGTCTTTTAGCCTCATCTATTTGTGGCTGTAACGCTGCCATTATGTAAGGATTCATAAACTTTGCAGCTACACCCTCATCAGTAAAACTTCCAGGGGTAAATCCCCCCATTTCATCGGTGGGCACAGTCAAATTAGCAAGCCCTGTAAACGCATCAGTTTGTAAATCGGATTCACCTGCTGTTAGAGGGCCTGTATACGCCTCATAAGGCATTTCTGCCAGAGCCTCACCTTTACCAAGCATATCTGTTACATAAGGGCCTACGTAATTTGATAGGGAGGATTCTGTGCCCGTCTGTTGACCTACTAAACCAGCCCCTGGGTCTGTGGTTGTCTGGTTAGCTATTGTGGTATCTGGTGTTGTTCCGTTCGCCATGTTAACCTCTCATAGTTGGCATCATTCTATTAGGATTTATAGCAGGAGCTTGTTTAGTGGTTCCTGTTCTAGCTTTTCTAACCCTGTCCATCATTGCATATAAATTTTTTGCTCCTGCATCAGAGTTGCCATTACCTAATCCACTAACGACATCTGCAGGTATTACAAACTCTCCATCACTTAAAGCAGCAGGTTGTGTATTTCCTATCATAGCAGGCACTCTATCTGCCATACCATCAGTAGCACCACTTAAATACATACCTCGATTTAAACGTGCTATACCACCTCTTGCCAATCCAAAATTTGCTTTTTCTTCTTCTGTTAACAAACTCTCTGCTGTTGGCACAGTAGGTATTGGCTGTGTAGCCACAGGTGTTGTCTGTGCAACTTGTTCTGCCTGTGCAAGTTGATCCGCCTGTGCAAGAATTGAGTTAGCTGCATCTGCCTCTCTTTTAGCTCTTAATGCAGCCAGTCCCTCTCCTTGTCTATTTTGTTGTGCTAAATTAGCTAAATTCATAGCCTGTAATCCAGCAGCTTGGCTACTTGTGTCTTGAGTGCCACGCTCTCCACCACTAAATGCAACATCTGTAAAATAACGCTGTCCACCACTCCCAGGCCGTCTTTCAGGGTCATATGTCCCAGGNACTCTTGTTCTTGTAGCAGTATAATCTGGTATTTTACCTTGATACCCTAGTTTTTCTGTTTGAGGGCCACCAAATAATTTACCTAAATACGTGTCACCACCTATTACACCTGTGTCTGCAAGCACCTTTCCAAGTGCTCCTAGACCACCAGCAACTTTACCAAAATCTATACTACCATCACTTTTTTGAAACACAGAACCTACATCAGAAATTAGCCCATCATCAGTGTCGGTTAGGTAGTTAAACGCATCTGAACCGAAATTCATTATATCATCAAAAATATCAGCCATTAATCGTCCCCAATAAGTTTTAATAATGTATCATTTAAATTACTAACTTGTCCACCTCTATTGTAAGGTGTTTGATAAAAAGCCTCTTGACCTGCATCACGAAATATACTTTCAAACTGGTAAGGTGCTCCTATTTTAGCTAATTCTACTGGTTTTAAAGGCGTAAATTGTTGTGGTTGTAGCCCTTGATACAATTGTTTTGCTAAGTCCATTTGTTGTCCTCTTTTTGCTGCTACGGCTCTTCTTCTAGCTTCATCTTCTACTTCTTGTTCATATTGTTGCATAAAATCAGTTTGTTTATCAGATATAGTAGATAATTGATCTAATAATTGTTGATTAGCATCTTGTGTTGTAGCAAATAATCCTGTGGCTTGATCTGTATCTGTGGCAGGTTTGCCTAATATATCTGCAACATCAGTTATATTTTGTCCTTGTGTACCAAGAGCGTCTGATAAAATATCTAGTTGATCTTGTATTTCAGATCCTTTTCTTACATCTTCTATTTCTGCAAAAATACCTGTAGCAGGGTCAGTATCCGTAGCAGGACTACCAATCATACTTTTTAATACGTTAAATCTAGCTTCTGGTAACGCTTCTTCTACCTTACCACCAAGCAAAGTTTGATCGTATTGACCCATAAGTTTTCTTGCATCTTCAGGTAAAACGTCTGAAAGACCTGCATTTTTAAATGCCTCAAATGCCTCTGTTTCCGTTACTAATCTAGGGTCTACATACTCACCTACGGACACTCTTTGTTTTACTTCTTCTGTTTGACCAACAAAATTATTTATTTCATCATCTGTAGCAGTGTAACCTAAAGCATCAAAATANGATTTAGCCTCATCAAATGAGGTCATGCGTGGATCTACATACTCACCAATAGCTTTAGCTTGTTCTGTTTCTGCTATCTGTGCTGTAAATTGTGCAACTTCTTCGTCTGTAGGTGTGTACCCTAAATCTGTAAGATATTTACGAGATTCTTCTTTTGTTACGGCTGTAGGATCTAAATCTTTCCTAGCCTGTTCTAGTAATGTAGATTCATCTTTTTGCCCTACATATTGATTTATCTGCTCATCTGTAAGGGTAACGCCCTCTGATGCAGCTATATTTTGTATTTCTTGTTTATCAACAAATCTAGGGTCTATATAAGCATCAAAATTAGTGTTAAATTGTTCACTTGATGATTTACCTACAAATTGGTCAACTTCAGATTGTTCAGGTTTATAATCGCCAAATTCTCTATATTTATCATATACTTCTTCTGAACCTATATACGCATCGTCATAATACGTATTCATTATGTTTGACGTTATATTACTGTCTATGCCTAAATCTGTTAAATTTTGCTCTAAAACAGACATATTTTCTGTTGTTTTATCTGTATTTCCTATGACACTACTAACTTCAGGATTAAAATTAGCTATAGCACTAGATACAAAATCTCCAGTTGTAATAACATTTAATTTATTTTCTACTGCATTATAACCCTCTACAGTGCCATATATGGTAGCAGACGTACCACCACCAGAAATCATGCCCAATACAGTATTTGCTGTTACATTACCGACTGTATCTCTTTCAGGGTCTATTTGTACTAATTTGCTTTCTGACCATGCTTTAGGTAATCCCTCTTCAAAACCCTCTTGCACAGTTTCTTTGCCTATTACCTCAAATGCTTCTGATATATTGCCTTTTTTCTTACCACCAAATAAAGCCTTCTCAAAATCATTACCTTTTAATACTTTACCTGTAGCTAAAGTTGTTATAGCAGATATAGTCCCTGCTTCTTTTGCTAAATCAAACGCATATTCTGTTGCTTGTTCTTCATTCATGCCTGATTTCATAGCTGTTCTGTAGGCTTCATCAAAAGTTTCTACTGCTGTGCCACCAAAACCTTCTGCCATACTCGTGGTAACAGATGTGCCAACACCAACTTTCATAGCTATGTTTTTAGCGTAAGCCTCACCACCTTCCATTAAGACCTTTTTAGCAACATTAGCTGTTCCGCCACTTAATAATAACAAAGGTACTTCTTGTATAACTTCTTTTGCTATGTATTCTGCTGCAAAAGTTAGTGGTGCTTCAGATGCACCTCCATATATAGCTTTTGTGGTCTCCCATGCCCTTTCAAACCAAGGTGCATTAGGGTCTATATCTTCTCTTAATGCAGTTATTGTATTTTGTATTTTTTCTACATTATTTTTATACTCTTCAGTCTTAACATCATCAGCCATTTTTATTAGGTCTCTAGCAACTTGCCCTATCTTAGTAGTTTCAGGGTTTACATTTGCTAATACTAATAGACCATTAAAACTTTGTATAAGTTCTCCACCAGCACTCAATAGCACCCCTGCACCATCTTTTAAAAAGTCTGGTGCATCTTCTGTTTTTGCATATTCATATGCTTGTTGTATAAATGTCCATGTAACGCTACCTAGACCAGCCTCTAAAAATTTTTTTGAGTCTTCATCTTGTATCTCTGCATATGTTTTTATGCCTGCTTCGGTATTTGTTTCTAGTAATGTATCGGCTGTTAATAAAGGTAGTTGTTCTACTTTCATAAGCACATTACCATCTAAATCTTGCACCTCATACCCGTCTTTTATGGCTACATTCTGTACTATTTTATTTTCTTTAGGATCAAAATAAGGACTTGAATTACCTGCAGTTAATATTGCGTAACTAAGATTTCCATCTTCATTTGTAACAACTTTTGCATTGTTACTAACAATATCAGCATCGGTTACTCCGCTTTTATCTATGTCATCATTTTCATATTTAGATAAAGCATGATGAACTGAACTAACAAATTTTTGGTTACCTATATATTGATCTATTTCAGCGTCTGTTTTCCCTTGTTCTTTCAACACATCCATAACAAGATCTTGACTTCTTAAATAATCTTGAGTTATTTGTTCTGCATAATTAGTAACATCTGCATTTTTAAACGCTGTAAGATTATTTTCGTATTGTTCTGTTGCTATTTTCTCAACCTGTGCAACTGCATCTTTACGTTGTTCTTTAGTTAAGTGAGTTAAATTTAAATTTGCAGCATTTAGAGCTCTATTTAAAAAATTTTCTTTTTCTAATGTAAATGCTTTGTTGTATTCTTCTTCATTTGTAACAAAATACTTATCTTTACCCTCTGTAAGCCAATGATAATGTGCATCAAATTCTTCTCCTGCAGCCGCTGCATCATCATCTAACCCATTGTATTTTATATATTCATCAGGCACAAAAGCATCGTCTGTAAGTGCTCTGACAATACCTTTATCTACACTTTGTTGCACAGGTATTAAAGCATCATCTAATTGTTCACCACTTGATACTAAAGTATCTTTTAACGTGTTGTACTCACTACGAAATGTATCTACGCTATTTAAAGCTGCTTCAGACTCAGCTTTATATTTATCTAATAAAGGTTTAAGGTTGTCTGCATAATCTTTATCTAACGCTGTGGTATACTCATTATATTCTTTAATAGCAGCGTTTAAGTTATCTGCATTACCTTGAGATGGATCACCCTCAAANGTTGCTCTTAAAGAATCTACTTTACTTTTTANCTGGTCACGAGTTTCAAACCTNGGAGTCATTCCATCAGCCACAGCNTTATAATTAGCCGCTGCAGTCTCGTAATCNGCNACAGCATCNTCTATCTGACCTGCTTTATTTTCTAACGCTTCGTAGTCACCAGNNACTTTATCTATNGTNTTNCNTACATTTTTATCTATAGATTTATTTAATTCTTCAGAACCATATTTTAGAATAGATTTCATTAAAGCTGGTGTTANATCTTTACCAGTAAATGCTGCAGTTGTTGTGTTAACTATAGCATTAGTTATAGCTGCAATCTGCCCGTCAGTATATTTTTGAGGTAACTCATCTCCAAACTCGTTATATTGCACAGGATCTAACTGTTCTGCTACTAAATCTGCTGTAACAGTCCCTCTAACTATAGCACTAGTAATTAACTCTGGAGTGACTTCTCCTCCTGAAAGAGTAGCCGTCAAGGTATCAGATATAACATTTTTTGCTGCTTGTGGTAAATCTTTATANGCTGAGTTTTCTTCTAANTGACCTAAAGATGCACTTATACCTCCAGATATACCACCTTTTGCAAAAGCCTCTACAGGATCTTGTCCATATACTATGGCTTGAGTGGCTCTTTGACTACCTGTTCCTATAACTGCTCGTGCTACAGCTTGTTGCCCTGCTGATGCACCTGCTTCTGCTGCTGATGCTGCTGCTTCTGATCCAGCATAAGTCCCTACTTTTGCTCCAACCTGTTGTGCTACATATGCTTTTGCTGTGGCCTCTAATATATCACCAATATCACCACCTTCTATAGCAACGTCTGCACCCTCTATAAGAGGTATAGCCCAAGCGTTACCTGTAGCTATGGCGGCAATTGTAGCTATGGTTTTTATAGGATCGTCTAAAGCTGCATCGACAACATTTTCTACAACACCAACAACAGGATTAATTATCTCATCAACAAAAAAATCAGCAACGTCAGCTACATAATCTGGAACATCATCAAGAACAAAATCTTTAGCGTCATCAATAGCTTCAATAACAAAAGACATTACACCATACCCTTTAACGAATCTTCACCTATTCTAATAAATAAATAAGTTCTATCTTTATAAAATTTTGCAAACATCTCTGTATCTGTATTCATTAACTTTCTTTTTATAATTTCATGCACTGGTCTAGCTTGTTTAGATATAGGAGTAGAGTATCTGTTTATCCCCTTATCTTGTAAATAAGCAAGATATTTTATAGAATTATTTACAAAATTTNTGCCNGTATCTGAGTTATAAACAGACCCTGACATGGCTTTACTAGCTTTACCTTTTCCTCTGTGTCCTACAAACACAGTATTACCAATTTGCGTAACATCTGCGTCATCCATGCTAGACTCTCTAGCCGCAGCTAATAATCGAGCTTGTAAAGGAAATTTTGTATTTGGGTTCTCTTCCATTGACATAGCTAATCTATTAGCAATAACTGTAGAAGTATCTAATAATTGTGTATTACTATCAACAACTGGCATCAACTAATCTCCAATATACTAGCAACAACATGTAATCTGTTAGCTGTAGCAGCCGTAACTTTTAGTATCTCTCCAGTTTCTACAACTAAGGGAGCTGTTAATAATTCTGCTGTAGCATTTGCACTAATAGATTTTGTTTTAAATAAACTAAAAGTAGCAGGAGATGACTCTGCATCAGTTATAGTAACAGTTATAGTGTCAGCGTTTCCTGAATCCTCTGATACTAATATAGATTTAACAATAGCTGTGGTTAGTGCAGGTGCAGTGTATAACGTTGTTTCACTTGTACCTGTAAGGTCTTTCTTTGCATTTACATATTTATTAGGCATTAGCTTAAAAACCAAGATGTAGCTTCAGCTCTGTCAGATATACTGGCATTCCTTAAAGCTGTGTCTACTTGTAAAAAATACAAACGTAATACGTTATTTAATTGTATAAACGCTTGTTGTTCATAATCGTCTGGTGGATAAGGTAATGCAGGTGTTTTAAACCCTATACCATATCTCGTAGTATCTACCATTATCGTCTCCCGTCTGGTCGCATATCTAATCTAGGTGAACCTAATTGCCATGTAACCCCTTCGGCACTTGATTCTATACGCATAGACATCTGTCTAGCACGTATTCTAACATGTAATTGTTCTGTGTATTTTTCTATATCTGCAGCAGATGTCCTTGTTATTGTTGCATTATTTGATCCGCCTTCTGATGTAACTGTTTTATATCCAGAACCAGAACTTGTTAATGGATTTAATGTCATGGTAACCACGGGACTATCTGCGGTAGAACCATCAAAAGTTATATCAGGTATTATTTTATTAACAAATGAGAATTGATGTCCATCTTGTAAGTCAAATTCTGCAGATACTATGTGTGCAGCTATGGCTGCTGTTGTAGCTGTTTCTTTATCATCTACACCTAATTCATGATTCACTAACACGTTATTATATGTTGCTGCTANAGGNTTGTTTCTTAGTCCAGANTCTAACCANGCTGTTCTACCCAATGAACCATAATACCAAGTTTTTTCCATGTAATTATATATAACATATCTGTCTATGTTATTAGAGTTGCTNGTGCAATAATACCACCATATCTCGTGAAAAGACTCATTAGTGCCAGAAAACACTTGATCGTATTGTAATGTGTTAAAATCGTTAAATACATACTTCCTTACATCACATTTTAACGGCTGTACTCTACCATCATATAAATAAAATTTATCTATGCCCATCCAATAAGCTATACCATTTGCATAAGATACAGATAATTGTGAAGATATAGATATGTTTTCACCAACTAACGTAGCTGTCCATACAGCAGGTGCACCAACATATTGCAAGGAATATAAAGAAGAATCTGTCCATACAAGCACCTCTTGTCGGGCTTGAGAGGCTGCAACTATTTTAGTACCACGAGATAATCTTAAACTACCTGCTTGATTTTCTATAGAAGGTGTCCAGTTTGTTGCATCTTCTTGGTCAGACCATCTAATCAAAGTGGGGTCAATGGCACTACTACCTATGGGGTTTGTACCCATACAAAATACAAAACGGCTTATATCTGATACTAAAATTAAATTTTGTAATACAGGGACATCTGACGCTCCAGATACACTAGATAATTCTACAGCTCTAGTGGTTACACCATTTGTAGCATCCCAAAGATATATNCTACCTGCATTTGGCCCAAATATTAAATCCTCACCAAAATTAGAGTGACTCCATATACGCACTTCGTTAACAGATGCCTCTCCCACACCCCATTGACCAGCACCCCAAGCACCAGCACCCCAACCTGTAAGAGGTATAGCAAAAGCAGAACCAACATTTACTTGATATGCTGCTGACACAGAACCTCCACCTGTAGCAGAGGATGAGGCAGCAGAAGATACTGTTATGTTATATGAAGTTGAAGTCACTATATCTATTTGAAATTCGCCAGTTATAGTTAAACCACCAACTGCACTGCCACCACTAAATGTTACAAAATCCTCGTCTATAAACCCACCATTTGCATCTGTCACTAATACAGTTGTTGATCCACTTGTGGTAGTAAAAGGATTAGTCAATGATTGAGTAGCACGTAAAGGTGTAATATCATTAAATGCTCCACCTAATTCTATATAATATTTTAAATTAGTACCCACACCTACAAAGTTTGCTCCTGCTAAACTTACCCAGTTGTGCAAAGATCTACATGTGCCTAAGAACGTGTTTTCACCTATACGCTCCCAACCACCTATTTTTTCAGGTGTACCCTGTCTAAAACGTATTTTATCACCATCATACCAACCACCTTCGTTAGTATATCTAGTGCCTTCTCGGTTTATACCACCCTTTAATAATACTTTTTGTAAAGGCATTATGTAACAGCCTCCATTCTTTTTACTAATCTATCAGCTCTATTTGGCACTTGTCTTGCCCAAAGAGAATCTTTCATTTGGACAGATGCCTCTACCCAATCTTTATTATCCACAGCTTTTTTCATTTTGTGAAAACGAGATAAGCGAGGTCTGCCCATATTAAACATCATATTAGCTATGATTCTTTGTACTTCTTCTGGTAGGTCATCAAAATTATTATAAAGAAGTTTACACTCATCTATTGTAGTTTCCAAATCTTCTGCAAATAAGACGTCAACTCTTTCTACAGATACTGGATCACCTACTTCTAGCTTATTCTCTGGATCTGTGGCTCTACACAAATGACCCACACCACAAGTTTTATAGCCGAGATGGTCTAAATACACTTCGTAAATAACACCTTCATCGGTTTTAATTTCTTCTTTTAACTTGTCAACATCCATGATTATTTCCTTTGGTTTCTTTTAACACATCGCACATGTCTATAATAAAAATAATTACCTATCTTATTGAAAAATATGGACAACTTTAACCAAGTCCATGTCATTTTTTTCTAGCCTTTCTAATAGCTTCTTTACCTCTTTTAAATATACTGGCAATTTTGTCTTTACCCATCACTTTTGCTCTTTGTTCACCAACTGTAAGTATCTGTATCTTTCTCGCAAAAGGTTTACTGACTCTCTTAACTTTTGCAACCGTAGCTCTTGCGTCTGCTTCTGTGGCAAACTTGATACCAACGGTNTCTTTTGGGTTCTCATCTGTNTATAGTCGTCTCCCAGAACCCTTTGGTTTTTTACCTGTCCCGACTTTTGGATCTCTTTTCTTTGCCATTATACTTTTTTTACTTTTCTTTTTCGTTTTGCCAAAGCAAATTGTTTTTTNGTAGGAGCACCCTTTGTGCCTGGTTTTCGCATCTTTTCTCCGCTACCAGCTTTTATTCTTTTTCTTTTTGCTTGTATGTTTCTATATAAACTCATTTTGACCTCTTTTTCTTACCGTTTTTTAAAACACTCTTTAACATCTTAGCCTGTGCTGCATGTGTCTTACTGGCCTTCTGCAGCCCTTTCATAACTTTTTTAACTTTTCTTTTCATTGTATGTATCCTTAAGTGTCTAAATAGATCTTGTGTTATTTTGTTAAACCTTTCTGCTTTTCATATGTCCTAAGTCCTCCGATTCCGAGCATGCCGCCAAGGACAGTTAAAAGTGTACCCATATCAAATTCAGGCAGCTCTGGTAGTTCTGCACCAGCGAAACTTGCACCAAATATAATTAGATCTTTTACGATAAAGTGATAGGCAAAAGCAATCGCACAGACCCATCCAACGGCTGGTCGCCAGCCGCCCTTAAATATAGAACCACTTGCTGCCTCTGCTTTGTTTATTTCTAACTGAGCAAGCAGTGCTTCCTGCGTATGTTTTTCAGACATAGTGGCTATCTCGTGAGCGAGCTTTGCCTTTTGATCTGCATCAGGTATAAACTTATCTAATAGCCCTGTAACAGGGCCTATAAGTGCTTGTAACATTAATATACCCTCACTTTCTTTTCATTAACTTGTGGCACAAGTTTACACATACACTTGTATATCTGTGTTTGACCTGTTTCACTATCAAATTCTTGTTCACTTAAATACTTAGTATAATACATGCAATCATTAACAGATTTGAAATATATTGCACCTTGTGCGACCCCGTTAAGATAACATGCTAACATAAATGCCGTCATTTTTTATTCATCCAAGCAGTTGTTCCCATGTATGCTCCTACTATACCAGCTCCTGACAAATAAAACAAATTACTTATGTCAGCTAACGCCTTAACACGTTCTACGTCAACAAAAAACATAGCTAAAGTAAACGCACCCATAGCTATTAACGTGTATCTAGCCATACGTAGTTGTGCAAGATTTTTGCGAAGAGCGGTTTCTGTTTCTTTTATTTCTTTCATGTTAGCAAGTTCTTCATCAGAAACTATGCCATCACCATCTAAATCATATTCGTTGTATTTACTTTTTACTTGTAATTTTTTTGCTGCCATTATTTTTTACCTATACTTCTAAGACTCTCCATAACTTTATCTATATCTGGCTCAGTGCCATTTGGGTCATATACACATTTATACTTTTTAGGACACCAACTCTCAATCAACATTGTAAAAGTTCTGTTACCTCCTTGATAGATACATGCTCTTTTATCCGTATATTTTGACGTAATTCTTTTCTTTAGTCTACAAGTTGTATATTTNTTTTCTGTAATTTTACCTTGCCANACNTTTTGTTTGTGTGTGTAATCNTTTGGTGCNTTATATATTTTACCNTCAGCTCGTGCTTGTTTCATCCAAATACCTGCAACTAATACACAAAATCCACCAATTATAGCAATCACAATAAACCAAGTAATAGCCTCGCCTATTTGTCTTCTTAACTGTTGTTGTTTGTAAATTGTTTCTTGTCTTTGTTTTCTAATTTGACCTTCCATAGCTAAAAGGTCATTATAGGCTTGAGGCCCATAAGTCATGTTTAAAAACATCTTGAGTTCGTATCTTTGTTCCTCAAGTTTCTTTTTGGCTGCATAAGCAGAGAGAGCTGCCTCCTCAATAGACCCAGCTTTGAAAAGTTTACCAAACAACGGAGGATTTTTTGCTTGTTTCTCAGCATTGTCAACATCGGATACAGCTCCCATCCATCGTCCGATATCTCCAGACATTTGTTCTATATCACGCCCGACCGCAAATCCTTTTTTAATTGCATCAAATGCTTTTGACGCTACGCCCATAGCTAATGATATTGTTACAGGATCCATATATACTCACCTTACTAATAACCCCACTAATAGGATAATTGTTGTTCCTGCAGTACCTATCATTATATGTTCGATACGTTTTATTCTTAATATAGTCTCTTTCCATCTTTCTGCACAAACAGCTTCATGTGTGTCTATTTGTGCCTTCACGTCTGATACTTTCACTAATCGGCATCCTCTATCTTATTGCCTTCCGCTACCCATTCTTGGATTGCTTGGTAGTGTCTGTTGTCATTACTCAAAGGCACTAGTAAATACGGAACATTATTTGGCGTGGAGTTTAAAACAAGTTTAATACAACTGTTTTGACCATTCTCATCTTGTACATATTGTGCTGATTGAATATCCATATTTATAATTCCGAATCTGCTGTTAAACTTCCTGCTTCTCCAAATCTTAAAATAGCACCTTGACCATTTGTTAAGTTACTATTTGAGCCAGTTCTTAAACGAACTGAATCAACTGTTGGATTATGTTGTTCATCTATACTATAACCACTTGCACTATTAGCTGAGCTTTGTACGTTAAAATCACCACT
>FUFK010051411.1_pt1 | contig 15614 bp, 15 predicted proteins | sample 1021851 | NCBI WGS metagenome assembly FUFK01 (sample SAMEA51879418, study PRJEB19060) | metagenome | reverse complement strand
TTTTGAATTTCACCTACTGCATCGCACTGTCTTACTCCTGGTTTAATAACCTCCATTGCAGTTTTCATTCCTTTTTCAGAAATTTTTGCAGCTGATTTCATGAAACCTATTTCAGCATCTGATTTTACTAACCTTGCCCAATTAACTAAACGATCGCTATCTTTGATTTTTGCATTAGGTAACCCCTGCTTTATTTTTTCATAACAAAATGCAGTAAAGTAATGTGCATCCATCTCTAAGCCGATACATAACTTATCCCATTTTCTTTCTTTTATAATCTCTACCAAATTATCATAAGGATGTTTTGGCCATGTATGAATATAATTTTCGTCATAAACTAAAATATTCTCATCCTTTAAATAAGTTTTAATGTATGCGCCACCTGCATCTTGAGCCCTAACAAAACATAAAGGCTCGTCTGCATCTATATGAACAATTGCACATTGAGCATAATAAAAAGACCAGGCATCATAACCAGTTAAGTAATTCATGTTGTTAGTGTCATGTGAGATTAAAAGATCGATGCCTTTTTCTTGCATCATTTTTTTAACTTTTGTTAATCTTTGCTTATATTCTTCTTTTGTGAACAACATTAATTTTCTTTAAATAATTTACCAAATCCTTCGACTGAATTATTTTTATTTATTTTAACAAGCGTATCCCAAATCAATGCCTGATTGCTAGATAAAACTGTAGTATTTAATTTTTTCTCTAATTTATCAATAATTGGCAATACTGGTAAAGCGGTACAAGAAACAAAGAGTGCCTCTGCCCCATTTAAATCTAACTCAGATAGAACATTGTATAAATAATTCTGATCAACTTTTCCAATATCGTAGTCTGCTTCTATATCAAAGTAAGAATTTGAAGTAACTTCAAATCCTTCGTTTTTAAAATATTCTAAAACTTCATCGTTAAGTTTTTTGCTATAAGGTGTAAATAGACTTATTTTATTTATATTTAATTTCTTTAAAGCTTTGATTGCAGCGGTACTTGGAGTTGTCACTTCTGCCATAGGTTTTGCAGCTTTTACTTTTTTCTCTATAGACTCATAACCTGCAGCTATTGTTCCAGATGTGCAGCCATAAACAACACAATCGATATCCTGATCAGGTAATATATCTTTTGTTACCTCAGTTACTTTGTTTGACATTTTGATCAAATTTTCTTTTGTTAGCGGGTTGTAGCATTCAATACGATTTACAAAGAAATCAACTTCTCTGTCTTTAATTACGTTTATAAAATCTCTTTCAATCATAAAATCGCTTGCAAGTGCAATAAGTCCAATTCTTGGATTTGATTTGGTAATATATTTAGGATCTATTTTTGTTGAATTCATAATTTAAAAGGTGAATATATCAGAAGTTCTTTAATAATCATTAATATAAAANATAGGNATGAATATAAAAGATACTTTCGTAGCATCCTTGGTGCCTATTTTTTTAGGCTTTGGTTTTGTAATAGCTAAACCAGCATTTGAATCNTTTCCTCCTATTCTTTTAATGGGTATCAGATTTACATTTGCTGCATCATTATTAATTTGGTGGTTTCCAATTCCAAGAGGATATTTAAAAAGAATTTTTGCTGCATCATTGGTTGCTAATACGTTACAATATAGCATTACATATTCTGGTTTAGATTTAATTGATGCATCTGCAGCAGTTCTTTTGGTTCAAACAGAAGTTCCGTTTGGAGTTATTTTTGCTTACTTCATGCTTAAAGAGAAACCAACTATTAGAGCTTTGATTGGTATAGCCATTGCTTTTGTTGGTGTTTATATTTTAACAGGATCTCCTAACTTAGATGGAAAATTTATTGGAATTGGACTTACGATTTTAGGTTCAGCTGTATGGGCTCTTGGGCAAGTTATGGTTAAACCTTTGAGTAAAGAAATAAATCCTTTAGCATTAGTAGCTTGGTTAGCCTTATTCTCTGGACCAATGTTAGTGATGCTATCTGCAATAATTGATGGAAACACAATTAATTATCTTACAAATGCAAAATTTGATCATTGGATTATTGCAATTTATATAGGTTTCATCATGCAACCAATTACTTATGGTTGTTTCTATTATGTTTTGAAAAACAACCCACTTTATAAAGTACTACCGATTGTAACTATGGGGATACCACCAACAGGTTTATTAGCTGCTATTTTTCTTTTAGGAGAAAAGCCAACTCCAGAATTATTTATAGGTGGTGCAATAATCATAGTTGGTGTGATTTTAATTGTATTTACAAAAAACAAAAAAGAAGAGGAAATAAAATGAAAATTGGATTTATCGGTTTAGGTAATGTTGGAGGAAAACTTGCGGGAAGTTTATTAAGAAATAACTTTGATCTTACAGTAAGAGATTTAGATGAAACTTTAACAAATTCTTTGAAAGATTTAGGTGCTAAAGTTGCAAAGTCTCCAAAAGAATTAGCTGAACAATCCGATTTAATCATCACCTCTCTTCCTTCTCCTGAGGTTTCTGCAGAAGTTATGGAAAGTGAAGATGGCATTCTAAATGGTTTATCAGAAAATAAAATTTGGCTAGAAATGAGTACTACAGACGAAAATGAAGTAAAAAGACTTGGGAAAAAAGTAATAGAAAAAAAAGCTATCCCTTTGGATGGACCTGTGAGTGGTGGATGTCATAGAGCAGCAACAGGTAATATTGCTATATTCGTGGGTGGAGAAAGAAAAGCATTTGAAAAAATTTTACCTGTATTAACTGTTATGGGGAGAAAAATATTGCACACTGGTGATCTTGGTACAGCAAGTATATTAAAAGTAATTACAAATTATTTAGCATCTGCACATTTAGTTGCATTAGGTGAAGCTTGGACTGTAGCAAAAAAATCTAATTTAGATTTAGCAAAAACTTATAAAGGTATTGCTATTTCCTCTGGTAATTCATTTGTGCATGAAACTGAAAGTCAGGTTATATTAAATGGATCTTACAATATAAATTTTACAATGGATTTAGTTTTAAAAGATACAAGTCTATTTGATAATCTTGCAAAAAAACTAAATGCCCCTTTAGAAATTTCTCCACAAATAGTTGAAATTTTTAAAGATGGTCAAAAAAAATATGGTTCTAGAGCTTGGTCATCAATGATTGTGAAAAGGATGGAGGATTTAAATAATATTAATTTTAGAGCTAATGGTTTTCCTGAAGAGTTGATTGATAATGAACCTGAGGAAAAAGGATATGAAATTTAATTAATGTGTTAAGATAAAAAATGTTAGATAAAAGAAAATTTTACATTAATGGTCAGTGGGTTGATCCATTTAAAAAAAATGATTTTGAAGTCATTAATCCATGTAATGAGGACCCATTTGCTATTATTTCTTTAGGTTCAAAAGAAGACATCGATTTAGCTGTTAAATCAGCAAAAGATGCCTTTGAAACTTGGAAAGAAACAAGCAAGGAAGAAAGGCTCAGTTTACTTAAAAAATTGTCATCAATTTATAAAAAAAGATTTAATGAAATGGCTGAGGCTATTTCTTTAGAAATGGGTGCACCAATGGATTGGGCAACAGATGTTCAAACAGCTTCGGGGAAAGATCATTTAGATGATTTTATTTTAAGATTAAAAAATTTTAAATTTGATGAACACTTTGATAATAAATCAAATAATCATATCTATTATGAGCCAATTGGAGTTTGTGGATTAATCACACCTTGGAATTGGCCAATTAATCAAATTGCTTTGAAGGTTGTTCCAGCATTTGCAACTGGATGTACAATGATTTTAAAACCCTCTGAAATTGCTCCTATTTCTGGAATGCTATTTGCAGAAATGATTGATGAGGCAGGTTTTCCAAAGGGTGTATTTAATTTGGTAAATGGAGACGGTGCAGGAGTGGGAACCCACATTTCAAGCCACCCTGATATTGATATGGTTTCTTTTACAGGCTCAACACGAGCAGGAAAATTAATTTCAAAAAATGCCGCTGAAACAATCAAAAGAGTTTGTCTTGAGTTAGGTGGAAAAGGTGGAAACATTGTTTTTGCTGATAGTTATAAAGATGCAGTAAGAGATGGCATTCGAAATGTAATGAGCAATTCTGGTCAATCTTGTGATGCACCAACAAGAATGCTGGTTGAGAAATCAATTTATGAAAGAGCTGTTAAAGAAGCTGTAGATGAAGCAAACAAAATTAAAGTAGATCAAGCCTCAAAAAAAGGAGATCATATAGGACCAGTAATTTCTAAAATTCAATATGATAAAATTATAAATCTTATTGAAAGTGGAATTTCTGAAGGCGCAACTCTTGCAGCAGGTGGACCTGAGTTACCAAACGGTTTGAACAAAGGGTACTTCATTAAACCAACTATATTTACAGATGTAACTAATGAAATGAGAATTGCTAAAGAAGAAATTTTTGGACCTGTATTATCTATAATTCCATTTGAGACCGAAGATGAGGCAGTCAATATTGTAAATGATACTTCTTATGGTCTTGGAAATTATTTGCAAACTGAAGACAGAGAAAAAGCACACAGAGTTGCTAAAAAATTAAGATCTGGATGTGTTTACATAAATGGAAATGGAGCAGATGCCGGAACTCCATTTGGTGGTTACAGGCAATCAGGTAATGGGAGAGAAGGAGGTGTTTGGGGCCTTGAGGAATATCTTGAAGTAAAGAATGTTACTGGTTGGAGTTAAAAGAATTTTTTAAATATCTTAGTCTTCCAATAATTTCATCTCGATCCATGTAATAACCTTGTAAATGCCTATGTCCTGAGTTTGGATCATATTCAGTTCTACCGTGTAATAATCGTCTATTGTTAAAAGAAAAAATATCACCTGGTTCTAATCTAAATTTAATCTGGAATTGATCGTCATGAAGTAAATTTCCAAATCTGTGATGAGCCTTGTAAACTTTATCCATCAAATCAGGATGACAGTCCAAAGCATCCATAGTTGCTACACTGAACCGAATATCATGGTAATCGTTGTCTTTGGTTAGAGATATCGCGGGTGCATAATAACTTCTTACAGACTCTTGTGTATAATCCATGTCTCTAAATTTTAAATGAACGTTTACTAGCGTATCAAATATTTCTTTCTCATTTTTTCTTAAATAATCTGCAACTGCAAAGCCATCTACAGCGGATGAGTCTCCTCCTGTTGCAGAATTAACCAAACAATGAAGAAATTGATAACCAGGTGGTGTTTCAAACCATGGTAAATCCATATGATTTCTTAGGGCATGTGCTGTGTAAGCAGAATTATTTGGTTTAGGAATATTAATTACTTCAAAAGGTGTTTTAAAAAAAGTTTCTCTAGTATGGCTAATTCTGTTTAAAATTTTAAATCCAGAATTATTTTCGGTTGGAGCATTTTTTACTATAGCAATTCCAGTGTGGTGTAAGAGCTCTAACCATCTGACAAGTCCATCATCTGAACTCATAATTTCATCATGTTCAATCTCAATTGACTTCAGATTATTTTGTAAAGAGTTGTCCCAAAGTTTATAAGGAGATTTATATTCTAAATTATTTTTTATAGTATAGCAGTTTTCTCTTAACCAATTTTGGTCATAATAACTTATGTGTTCACCTTCACTCCATTCAATTTCAAGCTTGCCTTCATTATTTACTGCAAATTTTTTTGGATTAATATTATTTGATACTTTTAAAATATTAAACATTCTATGACGTGAGTCTTTGTCATGTGCAGTCGGACAATTGTCTCTTAGCCATAAATAATTAAATTTACTTTTTTTTCCATCACTCCAGTCAACTTCTAAATTTGTAGAATTTTTAGTTATGTTTTTAATTGTAAAATTTTGTTCCATTAATTTTTATAATTTGAATGTTCTCTCTCTAGTTTTCTTAATAAAGCAGCCCACTCTGTTTTTCCATCATAATTATAATCATCAGAGTCACTCATGTTTTCCCAGAAATATGCAGCTTTCTGTTTATCTATTTCATGTTTGTTTAAACCCATAGCAAGATTTTTTACCTGAACTGAACATGCTTGCTCTAGATAATAAGCTCTGAAAAATGCTTCTGCAGCAGTTTTTCCTACTGTGTAATATCCATGATTTCTTGTAATCAGAATGTCGTGTTTGCTAATAAGATTTTCAAACTTGCTTCCAAATTCTTTGTCCTCAACAAATTCATAATCAATATATCCAACAAGATGATTTAAATAAACTGCGGCCTGTGAAAGATACATCAAACCTTCTTTAGTACCTCCAACTGCCATCACATCGTTGGCATGTCCGTGAACATAAAAGTTTACATCATTTCTTTTATTAAAAATCCATTGAGCAAGATTAATGCATCCGTCATTTAACCAAGGTCCGTTTGAATCTAATTTTTTTCCGTTTTGATCAATTTTAACTAAAGATGAAGCAGTAATCTCTTCATAAAACATTCCATATGGATGAACAAAAGAACAATTTTTATCTTCAGCAGATCTTGCACCTGCACATTGATTTGCAAGATCAGTCATACCGTACATATGTAAAATTCTATAGAGAGCAGACAACTCTAGTCGCACATCTTTATCTGTTTGCGCCATAAATAAAATTCTTATTTAAAAAATAAGTAAAAGCAAATAAATACAACCGTTATTTCTTAAAACAATTGTAAGTTGTATAATATTTGTTTTACATATGATGATTGTAACTGTTAGAACATTACATCATGTCAAAAATTGAGATCAACAACGTATACAAAATTTTTGGAAACAACCCATCCTCTGTACTGCCAATGGTAAAAAATGGTGCAACTAAAGATGAAATTTTAGAGCAAACAGGTCATACCGTTGGATTAGATAATGTTTCGCTTAAAATTGAAGAAGGAGAAACCTTTGTTTGTATGGGTTTATCAGGATCAGGGAAATCAACACTAATAAGACATTTAAATAGACTAATCGATCCAACTGATGGTGAAATTTTAGTTGAGGGCACGAATGTAATGTCGCTTGATAAAGATAAGCTTATTGAATTCAGAAGACATAAAATGAGCATGGTATTCCAAAGATTTGGTTTATTCCCACATAAAACAGTGATTCAAAATGTTGGTTACGGGCTTGAGATGCAAGGAAAAGGTGAAGATGAAAGAAATAAAATCTCAATGGAAAAAATCGATGCAGTTGGTCTAACTGGTTTTGAAAATCAATACCCTGCTCAATTATCAGGAGGAATGCAGCAACGTGTTGGTCTAGCAAGAGCGTTAGCTACTGATACAGATATTATGTTAATGGATGAAGCTTTCAGCGCTTTAGATCCTCTGATTAGAAGTGATATGCAGAAACAATTAATTGATCTTCAAGCAGAACTAAAAAAAACAATTGTGTTTATTACTCACGATCTAGATGAATCATTAAGATTAGGNGATCATATTGGGATANTAAANTCTGGAAAATTAGTTCAAGTAGGAACTCCNGAGGAAATTATTATGAACCCTGCTGATGATTATGTAAAAGCTTTNGTAAAAGATGTNAANNGAGCAAAAGTNATCAAGGCAAANATTATTATGAAAACTNCTGATCANGCTAATGACATAGATAANTCAAACTTAATNAAAGTAAATGAAGATGANTTTATNGANGATTTTTTACCAAAAATCGTNTGNTCNGATTCAAATTGTGAAGTGGTTGATAAAAGTGGAAATGTAAAGGGATACATTTCAAATCAAGAATTACAGTCTTCATTAACAAGATCATAAAGTGTTATTAAAAACTTTCGAAGTAAAAAAGGAATGGGTTGATTACAATAATCACATGAACATGGCTTATTATGTTCTTGTTTTTGATCAAGCATGGGAAGTTGCACTTGAAAAGTTTAAAATGGGAGGAACTGCAGCAAAAAATCTTGATAGAAGTACTATGGTTGTTGAAACAAATACTAAATACTTAAATGAAGTTAAAGAAGGTGAAAAAGTAAATGTTAATCTAACCTATTTCGACCATGACAAAAAAAGACTTCATTTAAAAATGGAAATGATTTCTCAAAAAACCAATAAACTTTCAGCCTCTATGGAATGGATATCGCTGTATATAGATTTAAGTAAAAGAAAAGTCACAGAATTTGAGGAGGAAAAAGTAAAATTAATGAGAGACTTTATTGAACAAAATAATTCAAAATTTTCAACTGAAGGTCTTCTATTCACTTCTAAATTGAAGAAATAATTAAATATTCTAGAGATTTTTTTTTTGATATAGGTGCGTAATGAGCACTGATAATAACTCAAAAGGAATTCTTTTAATAATTGCAGCAATGACTTTGTTTGCAATGCAAGACTCTTTAATTAAATTTATTTTTGAAAAAGCAGCACTTTATGAGATTTTTTTTGGAAGGTATTTTGTTGCTGCAATTTTACTGTTTTGTTACATCAAATTTAGAGGTCAAAAAGTTTCTTTAAAAACCTATTATCCTTTTTTAACGTTTGTTAGAGTAATTCTTCATTTTTTAGCCTTTTCTGCATTCTTTATTTCTTTAACCTATATGCCTTTAGCTACAGCAAATGCTTTATTTTTCTCATGTCCATTTTTCGTATCGATTTTTGCAAAATTTTTTTTGAAAGAATTTATTGGTATCAGAAGATGGTCTGCAATTGTTTTTGGTTTTATTGGTGTATTTATTGTTTTAAATCCAAACTTTGATGATTTTGAATATAAAAGTCTACTACCAGTTTTGTGCGCATTTTTTTACGCAGCTTCAATGACAATAACAAAATATACATCTGATAAAGATGACGTTAATACTCAACTTTTTTATTTTTACCTAATAGCACTAATACTTTGTGGTATTATTTTTGTCTTTATGGGCAATGGTCAACTTAATGATCCTAATTTTGACCCCACTACTCAATTTATATTTAGAGAATGGTTTTCAAACTTTGATTATACTTGGAAGTTTATTTTATTTTTTGGTTTTGCTGCATCCATTGCTTTTGTATGTATTTTTTCTGCGTATATAGTTGCTTCACCTTCAGTTGTTTCATTGTTCGAATATTCTTTAATTATTATGTCTATGATTCCTGGTTATTTTCTATTTAATGAAATACCTTCGGCTAGAACCTTCATTGGAGTTGCGTGCATAATAGCAGCCGGAATTTATATTTATATGAGAGAGCGAGTTAGAGATCAGTATATTGCAACTGAAACTCCAGTAAGAAGATGAATAAAAACTATATACCGACAATCAATATATCTTCACTGATTAAAAATAATTTTGAAACTCAAAATGCATTTAAAACAATTAAAGAAATTGAAAAAGCTTGTATCAATATAGGTTTTTTTCAAATTACTGGTCATGGGATTAATCTAAAAGAAATTAAAAAAACTTGTGAAGTTGGAAATAAATTTTTTAATTTACCAGACAGCAAGAAAAGAAAATTATCACCTAAAAAATGGAATAACAAAAATAAAAATTTATACAGAGGATATTTTCCTAATGATGTAAATGGAAAAGAAGGTTTGGATATAGGTGATTTAAAAGTAACTAAAAAATATTCTTCAAATATAAATAATCAGTACATAGAGCATCTTAATCTGAGTTTATGTTTTAATAAAAACTCGATTAATATTTTAAACAAATATTTTGATATTATTTATAGATTGAGTGAAACTTTATTTAAAAGTGTAATAAAACTTAATAAAAAAAATCCTGATATTTCTAGTGCAGCTTTTTCAAGATTAAAAACATTAAGCACATTAAGATTTAATTATTATCCAAATCAAACAAAACCAGTAGAAATATCAAAACAAGACGGGGTTGCGCTTGGATGTGAAACTCATGTTGATAGTGGAATATTTACAGTTCTCTATCAAGATAGAAAAGGTGGATTACAAGTACAAAATAGAAAAAACAAAAAATGGTATGATGTACCATTTAATAAAAAGGCTTTAGTGGTAAATACTGGAAGAGCTTTGGAGTTTCTAAGCAAAGGCAAATTTAAAGCAACTAATCATAGGGTTTTGTGGAATAAAAGTAAGAGGCTCTCTGTTCCTTTTTTCTTTGAACCTTCCTATGATTTCAAAATGAACCAATCATTTTTAAATGGAAGTAAATTCAAAAATAATGGTCTAATTTATGAGAAATTTCTTAACAAATCCTTAAAGAAATTTATTGAATATCAACGTTAGTAATAATAAGGTTTAAATATAAAGCGATACATAACTCGTCGTTAAATTCAAAAATTTACGAAAGTGGGATCGGTCGTCTTTAAATTAATTTTTAAAGGAGGCTTTATGAACTTTGGATATTTTTGTAACACTACTAATTGGGATAAAAAACCTTATACCCAACTTTTAGATGAAGCTAGAGAGATCACTGAATATTGTGATCAAAATAATTGGAATTCTATTTGGTATACCGAACATCATTTTAACCATGAAGGAATGGAGTCGTGCACCAATCCACTAATGATGTGCACTGATGCTGCTGCAAGAACTAAAAATATTCGTTTAGGACAAGCTTGTAACGTAATTACATTTCATAATCCTATAAGACTTGCAGAAGATATTGCTACCCTTGACCAAATGTCTAAAGGAAGAGTTGAAGTTGGTATTGGAAGAGGAGTTTATGGTAGAGAGGCCATTAACATGAACAAAGAAGCTGACTTAAAAGACCAAGCAAAAAATTTTAGACTATTTTCAGAAACATTAGACATAATGAAAAAAGCATGGTCTGAAGACTTCTTTTCTCATCAAGGAGAATTTTATACCTATCCATCTCCTAATTTTATTTGGCAACACGATATGAGTCCTCCAAAAGAAAATGTTGTTGATTTAAAAACAAATGAATTAAAACAAATATCTGTATTACCAAAACCTTATCAGAAACCTTTTCCACCAATATCACAAGTAGTTGATGGAGAAAGATCAATTCAATGGGCAGCAGAAAATGGTCTTAATACAATTATGTGGATACCAACTGTAAAAGCTTTGAAAAAAAGATTTGAAATTTATAAAGAGGCAAAATCTAAAGCTGAAAATAGAGATGTACCACTAGGGGAAGGTATAAGTTTGGTTAGAGATATGTTTGTTGCAGAAACTATGGAAGAAGCTGAAAAAATGGCTGGAGAACATATTGTAAATTATATGAGATGGGTTTGTCATTGGAGAGGGTTGGGAAATCATATGGATCCAGATGAAAAATTACCAGAGACAAAAAATAAACTAGATTTATTAAATTATGAATTTCTTCATAAAAGAAATCTATTGTTTGGAACACCTGAGTTTGTAATTGAAAAAATAAAAGAACTTCAACAAGAATTAAATCTTCAAAATTTACAAGTCTGGTCTAACTTTCCAGGAATTAAACACGAAGACTGCATGAGAAGCATCAAATTATTTACAGAAGAAGTAATTCCAAATATAAAACCGATAGATACGAACATTCAAAGAGCTAGCTAGTAAATGGACTTAAAACTTAGAAAATTTGCAAAATTTGTAGATAAAACTTTTATAGAGGGTGGAAAAAAAGCTAAAGAACCTGTTTTGTTAGTTTCAGTTGCAGCTGTTATAGAAAATCCTTGGGCCGGAAAAGGTTTTGTAGAAGATTTAAAACCAGAAATATTAGATCTAGCGCCTCAATTAGGAGATCTTTTGGTTCCAGAGTTAACAAAAGAAATTGGATCTGGTGAAAAAATTTTAGCTTATGGAAAAGCTGCTATGGTTGGATTAAATGGTGAGATAGAACACGCTTCTGCATTTATTCATACTTTAAGATTTGGAAATAAATTTAGAGATGCTGTTGGTGGAACTTCCTATTTAAGTTTTACAAATACCAGAGGTCCTGCAGGTGCAAAAATTTCAATTCCAATGATGCACAAAACTGATGCTGGATTAAGACCTTTTTATCTTACGCATGAATTTACAATTCATGATGCACCAAATGAGGATGAAATAGTTGTTGCAATTGGAGGCGCTCCAACTGGGCGAGCTCATGCAAGAACGGGTGATAGATATCAAGACATGAAAGAGATGGGCATTAATAACTGATTGATGTCTTATAATTTTGATACAGATCAAAATCATTATTATTTTAATAACAAGAATTCTTTACCAATAATTTTTATTCATGGCGTTGGTTTAAATCAGCAAATGTGGAAACCACAAATTGAATTTTTTAAAGACAATTCATTTATAACTTACGATCTGTTAGGACATGGAAAAACACCCTTTAAAGAGCCAAATTTATCAATGGAAAATTTTACTGATCAATTATCAAATTTAGTAAACAACCTAAAGATAGAGAAATTTAATTTAATTGGCTTTTCTATCGGATCTTTGATTGCAATTGAATTTGCCTCAAAATATGAAAATTATTTAAATTCTTTAACTCTAATATCCACTACATATCAAAGGACAGCTGAAGAAAGGCAAAATGTAATTGATAGAGTAAATTTAGCAAAAAAAAATATGCCAATATCTCAAATGGCAATGAAGAGATGGTTTTCAGATGAGTACCTTGAGCAAAACCCTGAATTATATGATGAGTTTATGAAAATTCTTAATAAGAAAGGAATTGATCAAGAAAATTTTATAAAAGCTTATGAAGTATTTGCAAACTATGAGGACAATCTTGAAAATATAAAAAATATAAAAACAAATACCTTAATTATAACAGGATCAGATGATCCAGGATCTACGCCTGATATGTCAAAAAATTTAAATAAAGATATACAAAATTCAAAATATGTTGAAATTAAAAAAGGAAAACATTTATGCACTATTGAATATGCAGACGAAGTAAATAATGCAATAATGAAACATATAAATAATGCCTGAGTTAAAAAAATATCAAATGTTTATAGATGGTCAGTGGGTAGACTCTGATACAAAAAAAACTTTTGAAACTTTAAATCCAGAAAACAATAAGCCTTGGGCTGTAGTACCTGAAGCTAGCGCAAATGATGTTGATAGAGCTGTGAAAGCAGCACAAAAAGCTTTTGAAGGTGAATGGCCAAAAATGCTTGCAAGAGATAGAGCAAAATATTTAAGAGCGATTGGAAATAAACTCAGAGAAAATTCTGAATTATTAGGAAAGATTGAAACAATTGATACAGGAAAACTGTACAGAGAAACTTATCAACAAGCAAAATATATTGCAGAATATTATGATTACTATGCAGGTTTAGCTGATAAAGTTGAAGGAACTGTTCTTCCAATAGATAAACCAAATATCCAAGCAATCACAACAAGAATTCCAATAGGTGTTATTGCAGCTATCATTCCTTGGAATTCTCAAATGTTTTTAACTGCAACAAAAGTCGCTCCTGCTTTAGCTATGGGTAATACAGTGGTAATTAAATGTTCTGAATTAGCGCCAGCAACNATGTTTGAGTTTGCAAANTTAGTTGAAGAAACNGGAATACCAAAAGGNGTNNTNAATGTAGTTTCTGGTTTTGGAGATCCNTGTGGTAAAGCTTTAACTACTCATAACTTAGTTGAGAAAGTAGCTTTTACAGGAGGTCCTGAAACTGCAAGACANATAATNAGAAACTCTGCAGAAAATTTATCTGANGTAAGTTTAGAGTTAGGTGGAAAAAGTCCTGTAGCTGTTTTTGATGATGCTAAACAAGAAAATGCAATTAATGGAATAACTGCTGGAATATTTGGAGCAAGTGGTCAAAGTTGTATAGCTGGTTCAAGGTTGTACTTACAAAAAGGAATTTATAACGAATTTTTAGATAAGTTAGCATCAAGAGCAGAAAAAATTAAAATAGGTGCACCAATGGACTCTGATACTGAAATGGGTCCCTTGAGTAATTTTAAACAATTAGAAGTAATAGAAAAAAATATTAAATTAACTGTTGAACAAGGTGGAAAAATTAAATGCGGTGGTAAAAGACATCCCTTTTCAAATGAAGGTTATTATTTTCCTCCAACAATTATCGAGTGTGAAAATCATAATTTACCAGCTGCTGAAAACGAACTTTTCGGCCCTGTTTTATCAGTCATGAAATTTGATACTGAAAAAGAAGTAATAGAATTAATGAACGACAACCAATATGGACTTTCTTCAGGTGTTTATACTAGTGATCTTGCAAGAGGAATGAGGGTATCTAATGCTATCCGAGCTGGAATAACATTTGTAAATACTTATAGATTAATTTCACCATCAGCTCCATTTGGAGGCATTAAAGATAGTGGATATGGCAAAGAAGCAGGAATAGATTCAATTAAAGATTATACAAGAGTTAAAACAACTTGGTTCTATACCTCAGACGAACCAACACTAGACCCTTTTTCAATTAGGTAAAATTTGTCTCCAAAACACACAGGTTTAATTGTTTTGGTAATGTTTTTTCTAGGAAGTGCATATCCTTTAGGTAAATTTGGTTTAAACGCATCAATGAACCCCCTGTTCTTTGGGGCTTTAAGAATGGGTTTTGTTTTTTTATGCTTATTACCTTTTTGCAAAATAATTATTCCTGAAAAAAAATACATATTACCTTTAATTGGATTTTCTATTTGTATGGGTGCTGGAGTAAATATGTTTTTATATCTATCTATTAATTCAGTTTCATTATTGGCACCTATTACAATTGGAGCACAATTATCTATCCCATTCTCAATTTTAATTAGCTCTTTATTTTTGAAAGAAAGTATTAGATTAAAAAAATGGATTTTTATTTTTTCATCATTTATAGGAATATTATTAATATCTTTTGATCCAAAAATTTTGGATGAAATTATTGGTACATTTTTAGTTTTTGGGATGGCATTTTTTTATGGGTTATCACAAGTTTTTTCAAGATACATCAAAGATCTCGATGTAAAGTTTACTAATTTCATTATGGGTCTTGTGGGTTTTTTAGTTTTAATAATTTTTTCACAAATATTCGAAGGAAATATTTTTCACCAAGTTAAAAAAGTCGAAACTAGTGGTTGGCTTGCGGTTATGTATGCCGGAATGATTATTTCAATTTTTGGTCATATGATGATGTTTTACCTTTATAAATTTTATCCAGTTGGCATGGTTATGCCTTTCTATTCTTTATTTCCAATCTTTGGATTAATACTATCTTTTTTAATTTTTGGAGAAGTTCCCTCTATTATAACAATACTTGGAGGAATAATTGTAATAAGCTCAATATATATGCTTCAAAAAACGAGATAATTTTGTCATTGAATATTAATTATATTCATACTTAAATCGACTTTTTATAAATTGTTAACAATAAAGAGGAAGATAATGAGAAAACTATTTATCGCTGCATTTATGTTTGTATCAAGNTTTGGTTCAAACGTTATGGCAGACGGACATTCGATCAAAATGGGAATCATTTTAGGATTTACAGGTCCTATTGAATCTCTTACTCCNGCTATGGCTGCATCTGCAGAGCTTGCATTNAAAGAAGCTTCNGATTCAGGTTCNNTANTNGGTGGAAAAAAAATTGANGCAATGAGAGCAGACTCAACTTGTGTTGACTCAGCAGCAGCAACAGCNGCAGCTGAAGGNTTAATNTCAGGTGGTGTAGCTGCNATTATGGGAGCTGACTGTTCAGGTGTAACAGGTGCTATTGCAACAAATGTTGCTGTACCAAATGGTGTAGTAATGATTTCACCTTCAGCAACTTCTCCAGGATTAACAACTCTAGATGATAATGGATATTTCTTTAGAACTGCTCCATCAGATGCTAGAGGTGGTC
>FUFK010051942.1_pt1 | contig 15615 bp, 9 predicted proteins | sample 1021851 | NCBI WGS metagenome assembly FUFK01 (sample SAMEA51879418, study PRJEB19060) | metagenome | reverse complement strand
TCACCTGAATGTTTAACAGTTGAACAACATGAAAGACTTTTCATTTTGAATTACCCAGGAGGCAGCAGATTGAATCGAACGATTGGCATGATTGTAACTGCAATGTTGACAGCAAAAAGTGGTTACAAGATAGGCTTCCAGTTTGATCCTTACAGAATAATCCTCGATGTTCCAGCAAGAACTACGGTTAAAGATTTATTAGCAATATTGAAAGGTTTTGTTCCTGAGGTCGGTAGCTTACTCAGGTTTGCAATAAAAGACAGCCCTTCNCTTAAGCCTCAACTTCTTCATTCAGCTCGAAAAATGGGAGCTATAGCTCCAGATGCAGATATCGGCAAATTTGGTATGAAAAAATTAATGGAAGCTTATTCAGATACGCCGCTGTACACTGAAGCAGTCGAACGATTCTTGTTTCATCAATTGGATGAAAATGGTATGGAAAAGTTTATTCANCAAATTAATTCAGGAGAAATTTCAGTCAAGCTATCTCCGAAAACTCCTCACGGCCATGCNGGATTAGANCCTTACAGAGATTATCTTAAACCTCCAAAATCNGATAGTTCGGTTGTTACGGCAGTTAAAAGGCGTTTACTCCGCACAGACTTGTCACTGAGGTGTCTCTCTTGCGATAATGCGCGTAANAGNAAAGTAAAAGCGATAACAAAACATGAGTTGGTTTGCCCTAGTTGTAATAGTCGAATGGTAGCGTTACTTCATCCGATGGAGCTTAATCGTGAAGTCAGTAATAAGAAATTAGCTAAGTCAGCTTCTTTAGCTAGGTCCCACGGAGAGAGAGCAGCTTTGGTTATTGCAGGTAGAGGAATTGGGCCTGATACAGCGGGCAGAATNCTAAGAAAACAATTGAGAGATGAATCCGATCTTGTTAAGGCTATAATAGAAGCTGAAATTACATATGCCCGAACAAGGCGATTTTGGGATTAGTGCCTTCATATTTATTAACGGTAGTCTTGAGTTACTATCAATGCTGTTGCTTACGCATGTTTGAGTAAGTTCGAGGAAACTATTATGGAAACTAAGAGTAAATCTGAAAAATCACTTCCTTATCTTGCAACTTTCGGTTTAGTACTTTATCTAATTTCGTATGTTTCGGTTATTGTCTGGGGTTATTTTGTAGTAAATGGGATAGCCATGACCATTTCGTTCTTAATCATTTATTACTATTTAGATTTGATTATTGATAAAATTTCATTTTTGAAAAGTGCCAGTTACAAGCAACAAATTTATTTTTTATTTGCGCTTTCATTAATTCTTCGTCTAGGATGGCTAGGACAAGATCAGGTTATTACTAAAGACATTCAATATTACGTTGAGAGGTCACAGGCTTTAGTAGATGGTCAAAAGCCCTATATCGAAAGAGAAGATATCAACAAGCCACCATTGTTTGCTCTCTACATATGGATAATAGGATATTCTACAGATGTAATTAACCAAGTATTGTCTACAGATATTACTTACTATACTTCATTTAGATTTGTTTCCAGTGTCGGAGATGCATTAGTAGTTGTTGCAATATTTTGGATTGCATATGAATATTTTGAAAAGGAGCACGCACAGTATGCAGCAATAAGTTACGCTATATTTCCTATAGCTATAGAAACTTCAGGTCTCTCAGGCCATTATGATCCGTTTGTTATCCTTTGTACCTTGGCTCCTCTAAAATATCTTTGGCCGGAGGAGAAATTTCCGAGAGCTGATTTTGTGTACGTTTCCTCAGGATTCTTAATTGGTTTGGGTATTGCATTGAAATTTTATCCAGTAGTTATGATTCCTTTTTTCCTATTCATAATATACTCTTGGAGAGGCAGGCTTTTGTTCTCAGCTGGATTACCTGTAGCTTCACTTTTGTCTTATGGCATTTTAGAGTGGAGATATCCTGGTGCAGTCAAAGTTTACAGAGAATATCAGGGAGGAGANTGGATGGGAGATTGGATGAAATCTTTTGCAGAAGCATTCTATGAATTTACAGGTTCTAGAGATTTTTTAGGAGTAAATTTCAATGATTTCTTTATCGCTTTTTTCGGCATTATGGGTTTTGTTATGGTAGCAGGGTGGATTTTTGCTAGGCATTTATCTGGAATTGAATTTTCTCGCTATGAAGGAGAGGATAATTTTTTCGTCAAAATTTTAATGTGGCTCCTCAGAAAGTGGGATAAATTAATTTCCAATGATGGTTTAAAAACAGAATCAGGGTGGACTATATTTTCGATTAAAGTAATTGCAATCTCTTTTGTAGTATACTATGGAACACAAATCGCAGCAGGATTTTACATTTATGAAGAAGGAACTGGTTTATCCCCTCCATGGCTTTATGCTCTCGAGTTTTTTGCATTTTATGCAGTTATTGTTTCCTTCTTGTTTAAAGCTAACTTAAACTATTTCGATAACATTAGTCTTTCATCAGCAGAATCATTTGTTTTAATGCTAGGATTAGGAGTGATGATACTTATGTTTGGCAGTCCTGATTATCCTACGTGGTACATATGTTGGTATGCTCCATTTGTTATGATTGCGCCGACTTACCAAACTAGGATGGTTTTAATGTTCCTTCTAGTATGGAATTTTCCAGGTGAGAGCTTATCAATTTTACCAGATTATCAAATTGAGGCTGATTAGTGAACTTTAACGATTCAAAATTGGAAAAGGGTTGGTTGACATCCGATTCTAAAATTAGTATAGTAGTACCATGCTATAACGAGGAAGAATGTCTAACGGCATTGGCAAGGGAGCTAAAACTAGCTCTTGATCAAGTTGAATACGATTGGGAAGTACTTTTGATTAACGATTGCTCAACAGATTCTACCTGGAAAATGATGAAAGTTATCAATCATTGGGATTCAAGATTTAAGGCAATCCATTTAGCTTACAATAGTGGTCAAACCGCAGGAACTCTAGCCGGAATTCGTAATTCCACTGGAGACGCAGTAATAACAATGGATGCAGATTTACAGCACCATCCAAGGGATATACCTAAAGTATTACAGCTTTTGAACGAGGGGCATGCAGTTGTTTCAAGCTGGAGATACGATAGAGCTGATGAGCCAGCTGGAAAAAGAATCCCATCTCGAATTTCTAATAGTTTAGCTAGACTTATGACAGGAGTTCCAGCACATGATTTCGGGTCGGGATTCAAAGGGTATTATGCACCTAGGTTGAGGGATTTGATTCTTTATGGTTCCTTTCATAGGTATATTCCCGCATTAATTTTACAGCCNCAAGANACGTTAGGTGAAGTTCGTATCGATTACAGAGATAGAATTGGCGGAAAAACCAAGTACGGGGCTACTCGTATTCTTAAAGGCGTTAGAGATTTGATTTACATAACAATGATNACNCGTCTAAAAGGTAATTTTCTAGCTAATTTATATGCAAATTTCATGGTTTANTTACATTATGACCAAGGCAGAGATACGTATCGTATTGCTTCAAAAATTGGGTTGGAATAGTTGAGCGAATCCAAAAGTTTTAAGCTATTAATGACTATTGATTTTGAAGAACAACGTCGTCTTGAAAAAGCAGGATTTCCTAAAGAAGCAATTGATAAATCATTAGAAGGAACTTATGCAATCATTGAATTATTTGAAAAACTTGGCATTAAGGCAACGTGGTTTACAACTGCAGCTATCGGACTATCAGATACTAAAATTTTCAAAAGNTTAGTTTCTTCAGGACAGGAAATTGCATTACATGCCTTACACGATCGCGATGATTACAATAAAATGACTGAAGATAAAGCACGTAAACGCCTTCAGAAAGCTAAGGTTATAGTAGGAATACAATATCAGGTCAAAAAACAATAGGTTTTCGCGCTCCTAGGTTTCAGCATCCTTCTCTGGAAATTATCAAGGATTTGGGATTTGAATATGATAGTTCACTTCACCCAAGTCCGATGCCTGGTAGATATTCTGGCAAGGGTAAACTAGTTCCTCATGTTGATAGAGAAAGTGGTGTGAAAGTAGTGCCTGTTTCGGTAGTTCCAGGTCTTAGATTACCATTATCATGGATTTGGTTTAGAATGCTACCTAAAGGATACATGAGATGGGGAGCGTCTCTTGTTGAGGCTAATTTTGATTATTTATGCCTATATTTTCATCCTTGGGACTTTGTTGATCTATCCAGATACAAAGCTAGCCTTCCTGCAGGTTTTACTGTTGGAGGAAAGAGTGCAATTAATGATATGGAAGATTTTCTAAAATGGGGTTTAGATAAGGGCTGGAATTCAATGACAATCAAAGATTACCTTAGTTAATCTAATTTCTCTTCTTCAGGCATTCCTGTAATTCCCATTGAAAGTATTCCCATTGGGACAGATAATGTCAAAGAAGTAGCGACTTCCACAATACCGATTGTAATAGCTTGAGCTTCATCTATGTCTGCAGCAGATAGAACTAATGTTGCTATTGCTATATTACCGACTCCAAATGGTAGGAAAGTACCAATCGAGTAAACTAGACCTGAAGCTAGAATGATTAATCCTGCAGCTTCTACATTTCCAGTTACAGCATACACAATTAGTCCAAATCTTANTGATGCATTTATCCAAATTATAAGAGTAACAAAGAATGCTTTTATTGCAATTTCACGTTTTTCACGCAATTGTTCCAATCCTGTTTGGAATTGAAGAATCCAACCATGAATCTTTTGCATTAGTTTTGGTTTTGAATCTGCAGGTTCGAAAAAAGATAGTACAATTTTTAGAGGCTTAGGGTGTAAAGCAAAAGTTAGTAACGTAGTTAAGATAATACATAAGGCACCAACAGAAAGAAGTAAATTTTGTCCATCACCGTGATTCAAAATTGGCAACAGAAACCATAGTCCTGTTACGCTAAGGCACATCAGAACGGTCAAATCAATTAATCTCTCACTAAAAATAGTAGATAATCCTTCTCCAGTTGGTGTTCCTTTTTTGTATCTAAGAAGCATAACTCTCAGAGGTTCTCCACTCACCCCTCCGGGAGTTGTATTGTTGACAGCTAAACCACAAAGGAAAAGTCTAACAGCTTCAACATATCCTAATTTAGTTCCAGTAGATGAAACAATTAATCTCCATCTCATAGCTTTGATTACTGTATTGATTAAGTAGAGAATTACAGCTAAAATGAGCAATGAAAATTCTATCTCAGACATTGCATCAATAATTTTATCCGGCTCGATAGCATAGATAAGTCCAATTAGAGTGACGAACGCAAGTCCGAACATTCCAATCTTTAGCCAGTTCATCTTTGGCTAGAGATGTCCTCTATAAGGCTTGATGTTGCCTTTTGTGAATATTTTATTATCACAGGACTATGGAGCATTGTGTTAAACGATAAGGCCAAACAGATATTTTCCCGACAAATTACACTTCCTGAGGTAGGTNAAAAAGGCCAAGAAGAATTAGAAGATACAGGTATTTTGATTGTCGGAATGGGAGGTCTTGGTTGTCCTGTAGCTCAGTATTTGATTAGCTCAGGTATAGGATACTTGACAATAATGGATCCCGATAAAGTAGAGTTGTCAAACATATCTAGGCAGCCTCTTTACACTGAAGAAAATGTCGGAATTTTGAAAGTTGATGCAGCAAAGGAGGTTTTGAGTCTTATCAATCCAAATGCCGTAATTAACGTAGTTTCTGATGAATTGAATAAAGATAATGCTTTGACATACGTAAGTTCCCACGATTTTGTCATTGACTGCACAGATAATGTAGATTCTAGATACATTCTTTCAGATATTTGTCAATCTATAGACAAACCTTTGATTCANGGAGGTGTTCGAGCTTTTGAAGGTAATACTGGAGTATTTTTACCAGGAAGTGGATATTATCGGGCATTGTATCCTAAACCACCAGCTCCAGAGTCAATTCAGGATTGTTCTACAACAGGAGTTCTCTCTAGTTTTGTCGGCTGGGTTGGAATGCATCAGGCCATGCTGGCAATTCAACTAGCCTTGGAGATGATTACTGAATCAGCGTTTTATTTCTTAGATGGTAAAAAAGGGACTATTAGACAAGTCGAAATTCCAGATACGGTTGTTGATGAGGTAAAAGAATTGTCTAAGGCTTTACCAGATCACATGTCCGCAGCAGAGCTAAAGCAACGTCTAGAATCTGATAATCCTCCTTTGCTAATCGATGTCAGAGGTGTCGCAGAGAGAGAGGAAGTTCGCATTGAGGCCAACGATCTACATATTCCAATGGATGTGTTTGCCCAGAGTCTAGACAAAATTCCAAAACATGGAAATGTTGTTCTTTATTGCCATTTAGGAATACGCTCTAACGCAGCCCGAGCCTGGGTAGAATCTCAAGATATTCCAATTAGTCATTTAAACGGTGGAATAGAAGCTTGGTTATTTGATCAAGGGTTTTAGATTATTCAATACCTAATTCTCTTCTATCAACTATAGTATATCCTCTTGATTTTAAATTATCTAAATATCCATACCAATATACTAAAATTCCTTGACCATATAACTCTACGTAATCAGAAACCTGACCTCTGTGATTTTTACGATGAATATACTCATCACCAAAGCTGGCTTTTGATTCAATCCAATTGTATTCATCACCGTGCCATTCAATTGGTTTCATGAGTAGAAAGTCAGGAGTCTTACCTTCAACGGTACCTGCTCTAAGGTCATTTTCGGTAAAATACTCAACATCTTTTCCGTCAAGCCATTTTGCAATTGAGTCTTCCTTTCTGTTACCTTCAGCAGATTGCTTGTCGTGTGATCTTGGAGTGTAGAGTTCATCTCTTCCAATTACTTCATCTAGTTCTTCTTTCAATCTTTTATTATTTTTAACTAGATTTGTATTCTTCATTATTTCTTTAGTTTTCTTCTTAGAAAAGCGCATTTTTAGCATAAGAAAATTGGCTAACAANATAGGCGGAAAATCAATTTCTAACGCGAGTTCGCTTATTGTCTTACCTTCTTTCCACTGTTTATGGTACAATCCAGCCTTTTCCTTAACTTTGTAATGATTCCTTATTGATTTTCTTTGAAGATATTGTGATCTTATTGCTCTTGTAGCGTCATATGGTTGATTAAATTTTTCTGAAACTTTATCGACGCCATTATGAACACCATATCCAGGATAATTTCCAAATTCTTTGATTAATTTGTTAAATGTATCTAAATCCACAATTCGCTAATGGGGTCTTATAATAAAGAGACCGTTCATTAAGCCCTGTGAATAAAATACAGCAATTACGAGAGGGCATGAAAAAGGAGGGATTTGATTGTCTAGCAATAGTACCAGGACCAAATTTATTTTACATTACTTCCGTTAATTTTCATTTGAGTGAAAGGCCAGTAGTATTATTCATTGAAGAAGATAATCTAACATTTATTCTACCTGAGTTAGAGATTCAGAAATTATCAGGACTTGATGTAAATTCTTTAACTTATTCCGATGTTTCAGGCCCTCAATCTGCATTTGACATATTCCTTAAAGACAAGAATTTTGAAAAAGTCGGAGTTGAATCGAGACTTATTCGCCATCTAGAGTTGAATCTAATTGACAGAAATCATTCGGAAATAGTAGATTCAATGTTCTTGTTTGCTAATTTAAGAACAGTAAAGTCAGATTATGAAATACAAATGGTTGAAAAAGCTGTCGAAATTGCAGAGAAGTCTTTTAACTTGATAGCTCATAAATTAAATTCAGGAATTTCAGAGAAAGAATTTGCCTCTCAGTTAGTAATTGAGTTACTCAGCAATGGTTCAGAATCAGAATTACCATTTTCACCAATCGTAGCTTCAGGCGCTAATGCAGCAAATCCTCATCATTTTCCATCAGATAAAGTGATCGAGGAAAATGAATTGGTTATAGTTGATTGGGGTGCCAACAACAAAGGATATTTTTCAGATATAACTAGAACTTTTGCTACTGGAAAAAATATTGATTCAAGGCTGTTAGATGCTTACGAATCCGTCAGGTTAGCAAATANNGCTGCTAGGGAAAAATCAGAGGATGGAGTTACAGCTGGTGAGGTTGATTTAGCAGCTCGAAGTATTATAGATCAAAAAGGGTTTGGTGAATATTTTATTCATCGAACCGGACACGGTTTAGGTCTTGAAATTCACGAGGAACCTAACATTAAGCAAAATGANGATTTTGTTCTTAAAAATGGCAATTTGTTTACAGTAGAACCCGGAATTTACATTCCAAAATTGGGGGGTATTAGAATAGAAGACGATGTATTAATAGAATCAGGAAAAAGTAGAAGTTTAACTACATTTTCGAGGGACTTAGTCTATCTTTAGTACGATGAACCCTTTATAGAGGACCAATTCAGTACATAATTATGTCAGAGGCTGAAGCTGGCGGTGGAAGGCGCTACGTTGTTCTTGCTGTTGTTATTATGTTATTAGCAGCTTTGCCTTTTTCGCCCTTAGTTTCATTTCGGTCATCTCAACATATCGACACCGAATCTGCATCTCTAGATTCTAATTTACCAACAAAAGACAGCGATAACGATGGGCTTCCAGATTGGTGGGAAATGGAATTTGATTTAGATCCTTTTGATGCCGCTGATGCACTTCTAGATACAGATCAAGATGGTCACGATCGAAACAGAAATGGCATACTTGAAGAGGGTGAATTTTTTACAAATTTAATGGAATTTGAAATAAGAAATCTACTAGGTAATAGTACTGATCCAACTAATGGTGACACTGACGCAGACGGAATGCCAGATGGTTGGGAAGTTTACTACAATCTTAACCCTATTGGTGATTATGACGCAGATTCGGATGAAGATAATGATGGTTATGATGCCAATAGAAATAGTGAAATTAGTCCAAACGAAAGACATACAAATTTAGAAGAATATTTAGCAGGAACTAGTCCTTGGCAGTTTGACTCTGACGGAGATAGAATGCCAGATGGTTGGGAATTATTTTACTCACTTAATCCAACATCATCTAGTGATGCATGGTTTGATACTGATTCCGATGGTTGGGATTCAGATTACGATGGNGAATTAATTTACGAAGAAAGATATTTCAATTACATGGAATATTTCAATGATACTAATCCACTTGTATTTGATTCAGATGGAGATACAATGCCAGATGGCTGGGAGGTTGTGTTTGAATTGGATCCATTAAGACCTTCAGATAATTTTGAAGATAAAGAGAATGATGGTTTAGTTAATGTTTATGAATACAATAATTCCTTAGTAAGTACAGGTTGGCTAGATCGCGATGGAATATTAACGACAAGGCCAGACTTGAATGATACAGATAGTGATGGGCTTTCAGACATAGATGAATTGTTTGTTCATTTGACAGATCCCACGCACAATGATACAGACGGAGATGGAATGCCAGATGGCTGGGAGGTTAGTTATAATTTAAATCCGATATCTGATTTAGATGCAAATGAGGATGCTGACAATGATGGTTGGGATTTCGACAGAAATTTCAATATAACAAGTTGGGAAAAATTTACCAATCTAGAAGAATATTTGAATGGCACTAATCCAACTAACGGAGATACAGATGGAGATGGAATGCCTGATGGTTGGGAAGCTTATTATGATTTGAATCCGACCGATTCGAAAGATGCAGACGAGGACTACGATTTAGACGGATATGACATTAACAGAGATACATTTATCTCAAATAGTGAAAGATTTACAAATTATGAAGAATTTTTGAATAACACTATTCCCAACAATAACGATACTGATGATGATGGGATGTGGGATGGTTGGGAAGTATACTACAATCTGAATCCCTTAGATGACTTCGATTCCACAGTGGATAATGATATGGATGGTTTTGACTCAAATTCTAATGGAACACTCGAAGAAGATGAAGAGCATAATAATTTACTTGAATTCCAGGCAGATACACATCCTTTCCTTGAAGATACAGATGCAGACGGAATGCTGGACGGCTGGGAATGGAAATATGGTTTAAATCCATTGAATCCTGCTGATGCGGGTGCCGATCCCGATCAAGACGGTGTCATTAACAGATTAGAATACAATAACACAGCAGCTGGAGCTTATATCGAGGTTGACAACATTACTCACACGAATCCTAAAGATAATGACACAGATGATGACGGATTACTTGATGGTGAGGAATTATTCAATTATCTAACGGACCCAACTCATAACGATACAGATGGAGATGGCATGCCAGATGGTTGGGAGGTTAAGTATGGTCTTAATCCTCTTGATCCGTCTGATGCATTGCAGGATTTAGATTCAGATGGATTTGATTTTAATTGGGACGGAAATATTACTGGGGAAGAATTCACTAATTTGTTTGAATATCTCAACGGTACAGATCCTACCAACGGAGATACAGACGGTGATGGAATGTCTGATGGATGGGAAGTTTATTGGGGATTTCAACCTAAAAATTCCAGNGATGCTCTATCCGATCCAGATGATGATGGCTTAATCAATTTATACGAGTTTAACAATTCGAATTTGGATGATTTTGATAGCGAAGTAATAAGTCCAGATTCAATTTTTGGATCAAATCCTCTCTTGAAAGATACAGATGGTGATTTAATCGAGGATGGTGAAGAATGTTTTTCAGGAAATGATACCTATGTTACAGACCCCTCAAATCCAGACTCAGACGACGATGGAATGCCAGATGGGTGGGAATTTTTGAATGATTTAGATCCATTTGATTCATCAGACGCTGATGATGACTTAGATAATGACGGCTGGGATTTTGATAGAAATGGTACTATAGAATTCTCAGAATTGTACACTAACTACGAAGAATACTTAAACGGTACAGATCCAAGAAACAACGATACTGATGGAGATGGCATGCCAGACGGTTGGGAAGCTTTTTACGGCCTTAATCCAAATTCTAACGCAGATGCTTTTCTAGATTTTGATTCTGATGGATATGATTCAGATGGNGATGGAGANATCTCTCCTGATGANAAATTTACTAATTACGAAGAATTTCTGATGGATTCGAATCCTTCTCAGGCAGATACTGATGGTGATAATTGTACAGACGGTTGGGAAATTTACTGGAACGATAATAAACCTGCTAATGAAACTCGTACTCTCAATTTACTAGACGGAACTGATGGTTTCCTAGACTACGATGATGATGGTTGGGAAGATTGGGATGGGATTTCCTACACTTTTCCAAATTGGAGAGAAGAAGTTGCAAATACTAATCCCTGGAACCCAGATACTGATGGGGATTCAATGACTGACGGTTATGAGGCAGATAATGGATAGTCAAATATCAAACTTTTTTGGCATACCTTTATTTAACAATAGAAATTTTGTGAGCACAGGTGTAGACAATATGATGAAGAAATTATCTGTATTTTTCGCTATTTTCATTCTATTATTTTCACCATTAGCTTCTTTCCCAGTCTCAGCAAATATTGATCCAGGCGATGATAACGATTCTGACGGGTATGACGCTAATAAAGACGGTATAATTTCTGCGGAGGAGGAGTATACCAATTTAGAGGAATACAATAACAATACGAATCCTAATGATCCTGACACTGACGATGGAGGAGCATGGGATGGTTGGGAAGTTTACTATGGTTTCGACCCAAAAAGTTCTTCAGACGAATCAGATGATAATGATGGAGATTCACTTGCTAACTCAATTGAATTCTATTGGGATTCAGATCCATTTAGTGACGACACTGATCAAGATGGTATGCCAGATGGCTGGGAAGATACTTACTCAGATAGATTGGTGGATGGAGGTGGATGTGGTCTTGATCCTACAGATGGAAGCGATAAATTTGCAGATCCAGACAATGATGGTTCAGATAATTTGAGAGAATATCAAGAAGATACAAACCCTTGTGATTCAGACAGTGATGATGATGGAGATCCAGACGGCGAGGATCCTCCACCAGTAGACCCTGGAGATGATGATGAAAGTAATCCAGATACAGGGGCCACTGATGGAAATGTTACTATTTATGAGATTTTTGATCCTGTACTAGGGACTGTAAAGAGATGGACTTCTTTAGATGGTCTTCTCTATGATGACCAGGCTTCAAACCCCACAGACATGTACACTATGTACAATTATGATTCTGATAAATACGAGATTTTACCAACTAATTCTGAGGATTATTCCAACATTTTTGAGGGCTGGATATGGATGGGAATAACCATAAGCACATCTGAATACACTCGAATACCATCGGTCTCACCAGATGCAGATATAATTGATTACGATCCAAATGCAACAGGCGTTAATATCAGGTTTTTCAAAGATGGAGCTGATAACTATTATGTTCAGGGCAACGAAAACACAGTTATTGATTTAAAATATCGAATGGGAACTAATGGTTCATATTTCAATAGACCAATTCCTGAAGATTTAACTATAAGCGACATCCCTGATGATACAATAAGACCTATTAATGGAGCTAACCAAGTAAAGGAAAATGTCAGAGAATTTCTTCAGTATAGGCTTGATAATGGNACAATTGCCAATGAGCCATTGTACTGGTTGTGGCCTGAAAATGGCACCCCTGAAACAAATTTAGCATTAATAATTAATAACTTAACTTGGTATTTTTCATCATTTATTGAAGGTGATGGAGATGTTCCGGATGCAGAGGAGCCATGGGATGCTTACCAGACGATTTGTATCAATGGAATAGGAGCCTGCAGGCATCGTTCATTTGGTTTCTTCGTTACAGCTTTAGCTTTAGGCGCTCCTACCAGATATGTTTCTAATGAAGCTCATGCATTTGTTGAAGTTTATGTTCCAGTTGACAATGAAACAATCTCAGCTAGTCACTGGAAAAGAATTGACTTAGGTGGAACTGGTAGTAGTACAACTCTTGACCGACCTGATGAAGATGACGAGGAGGGTGATACCTTTGACTTCGATGAAATGGATCCAGATGATATTGAAAATATGACTGGAGTTCAAGTTACAGTAGTCATTGAATCTTCAGCTCCTGATGAAGTTGAAAAAGGTGAAATAATACGAATCACAGGCTATGTTGAAAATGAAAATGGAACCAAACTTCCTAATTTTCCAGTAGGCTTTGGCATGTGGGATAAAGAGCGTATAAATCCAGCGTTTGAAATAGGCTCTTCTGTAACTAATTCTTCAGGTTATTTTGATTACAATACTACAGATTTTCTCGGAGCACTTACTGGATTTAACGAAATTTATGCAGCTTCTTACAAGCAAGGATTCTTAGGAGTAGGTGGCCCTGAAGAAGTTGAAATTTCATCAGACACAGTTTTGACTATTTCATCGCCCTCGTCCGTGGGAAAAGGTAAAAATTTAATTGTATCTGGAACTTTACTAGATATAGGTGGCGTAGCAGCCTCAGATGAAGAAATTGAGTTTGAAATATGGGAACCTACTTTATTCGGAGGTAAACCCAATTCAGTTAATTGTAATCCCTCTCAATGGTGGCAAGTATATCGCTGTGACTTAGGAACTGCAACAACAGATTCCTTTGGAAACTTCGTATTCAACTGGACAGTTCCTGATGGAGATGAACCAGAATCTGATGACAATTACAGGTTGGAATCTTTTTTCAGAGGTTCAACATATTTAAATCAGCAAATTGTTACAAATGAATTAACAATTATGGACGAAACTGTTAACCTTATTGCTAATTTGTCAAGTGAGAGCGGAAATATTGGTGAAAGCCTGTATGTTAATGGAAGTGTAGCCGACAAAGCAGTAGACAATGGTAACATTCAGATTGAAGTCTCTGGTTCCGAGTTAAGTTCATTTGATGTGGAAGATTCGTCATGGTCATCTGAGATAGATATTCCGTCAACCCTTTCTGCAGGTAACTACACTGTCATTGTCTCGTTTATTAGTTCTAGTGATACACTACCAGATGAAAAAGTTGAGCTTCCTTTATCGATAATAGGAACAAGTACTATTTCTTTAGAATCGGATTCAATAAAGGTAACTCGTGGCGATACTATCACTCTGGAAGGAGAGCTCTCTGATCATCTAGGTAATCCCATTTCAGATGAAGAAATTCAGATTATTTGGGATGGTGTAGTTTTAGGAACTGCAGTTACAGAACCAGATGGTGATTTTTCATACGAATATTTAGTTACAATAGATACAATACTCGGGAACTTAAACTGGTCAGCTAATTTTAGCGGAAATTACTTTCATGAAGGTTCAAGTTCNTCACAANTAACTGAAGTTTACCAGCAAACGGTNATTAATTTTGATTTAGATAAGACTCATTTTTATGCAGGAGAGCAATTTTTAATCTCGGGTAATCTCTCTATGGATAATGGCACTCTTTTTTCAGGTACTTTAGTATTTTATTTTGATAATGTATTCATAGAATCGTTTATAGCTAATGGTAGTTTTAATTTTGGATACATTCCAGAGTCATCATATCTGGATGTAGGTTCGCACGAGTTAAAATTGAGTTATTCAGAGCTAGGCTATAATTTAGAAGCATCATCTCAAAAAGAAATTTTCTTCCANAAAAAAGTAATTCTTGAAATAAATGAGGAACAAGTTCTACGAGATCAGGAAATAACTATTACAGGATTTGCTCGTGACGAAAACTCTCTTGCAATATCCGGAATTGATTTGTCATTTATTTGGGGCGATAATGATATCGCTGGAGTTTCAACTACAGAGTTTGGAGGATCATATTCCAAAGTTTATCAAGTCCCTAATGCGCAACTACTTGGCAAAGTCACGGTTCAAGTTAAATTTGATAATTCAACACAACCCTTCTATGATAACGCATCTGAAAGTATTGAATTCACTGTAGTTTCCGAGACCTTAATATCTATTCCAGATACAGAGCTCGTTCGCGGTTCAACGGTCTGGTTTAATGGAACTATTCTAGATGACAGAGGCCAACCGGTTGAAGACATAGAAGTGAATATTTTCTGGGACGGAGATTACCTAAGGTATGTAACAGGTGATTCCAACGGAAGTTTTAGTTTTGTTTGCGAAGGTGATTGGAGTTGTTCCGATTTAGACCATCCAGTTGGTGTGATACCAGTTGAACTTGATTTTGGCGGGTTTGGTTACTACCTCCCTTCAAATTATATCGCAAATTACACGATTTGGGGCAGTACAAATATTTCTATTACTGAATTTAGTAATTTAGTAATTGCAGGAAATAATGTTTCATTCAAAGGATTTATTGAAAATGATTTAGCAGTTCCTTTGGATAGGGAAATTAAGATACTGTGGAATGGTATAACAAGAACAACCGTTGAATCTGTNAATGGTGATTTTGAAGGTAGTTTCAAGATACCATACGATACGATGGTTGGTAATCATTCTTTGACTGCTAAAGTTGAAGATCAAAATTTCCTTCGTGAATCNTCTGATGANGTANATGTTTTTGTAAAGAGAGAAACGGAGATTGTGATACAATGGCTTGGAGGATATAGAAACCAAACCTCAATAGTTTCTGGCTATCTTCGAGATTCAGCAGGTGCAGGTCTTTCAGATTTAGAGTTAGAATTTTACTTTGATGGAATGTATGTGGGCAATTTTACTACACAAGATTTAGGTCTCTATAGTTTTGATTTTTTAGTTCCTAGAGATACTTTGCTAGGTTCTCACAGTATTTCAGTCCTCTTTAGTGGATCTTATTTTTACGTGGAATCTGATAATTCACAA
>FUFK010042029.1_pt1 | contig 15630 bp, 33 predicted proteins | sample 1021851 | NCBI WGS metagenome assembly FUFK01 (sample SAMEA51879418, study PRJEB19060) | metagenome | reverse complement strand
TGAATCCTTGCTGGCTGATACTGCCAGCTTCTGGAACTCAAGCAATGCTTCAGCCATATTCTTGGCTTGTGGTTTGGTTTCTTTTTTCGTTGTCATATTATGCCTCACATTAGTTTTTTCTAAATAATCAAGTGGGTCATTCCCATCTTTTGATGCCTTCTTTATAATATTGTCTATGCTATCAAAGCGTTGTTTTTTCGTTGCCATATTATGCCTCCTTGTTTACAACGATGCGGCATGCGCCGCGCTTGTCACGCCGCACTGCCAGCAGATCACAAAACACTTCGCGTTCATCATCCCTGATTAGTGAGCGTAATTCTTTCTTTGCAGATTCATTAGCCTTGGCTGAATCTACAGTGTTGATATATTCATGTGCCATTGCGACAAAGTGATTGTCACTACTGGCATCACGTGCTTTGAGGTTGTTGATAGCAACAGACGACCAATCAATCTTCCATGTATCAATGTCATGGCTTGGCTCTGTATCTGTAGTTACACACTTCCAAAACTTTTGACAGCGTTTGATTACTGGTTTGAACCACTTCTCGCTGTAGTCCACAGAACAGTAGCCAATGTCATTGCCAAAGATTACTGACAGATATGCTTTGTCAATATGAGATAGTGTCATGTACAGCTGTATCTGCGGCATGTAAGCATCCAGCATATCAGTTAGTGATTTCATACTACCTGTATGCTTGCACTCAAGAATAGTTTGCTTGCCCTCTTCTGAATGGGCAATAGCATCAATAGTGCCTTTGAATGGTATGCCACTGATCACACGTTGCACCTCAACCTGTGTCTGTTCAATGGTGTGACCTGTATCTTGGCAGAACCAATCGATGTTGAACTGCTCGGTAAATGCTCCCAGCTGTACACGAAAGACCTGGCTTAGATCTTCTGGCTCTTTACGTCCAGTCTTGACCAGCCAAAGATCGTGCCAGTTGCCTTGCATTATATTGTATAGATCAGATCCACCAATGAATCCTTGTCTGTTCATATTCGCCTCCTGTTATGAACTGCATTATTGCACATGATTGTAAGAAATACAAACGGTTATTGTTTGCTTTCTAATTCTTTTATTCTGTCTTGCAGTCGTTTTAATTCTTGCAAGTGGGTTTCTTCTTTGCGTTTTCTAGCAGCTGATGCTTTGTGAGATGAGCAACAATATCTACTATGTCTTTTTGCATGAAACAATCGCCCACACCAATCACAGTTTTGTGTGTAGAAGTTTTTGTTTATTGTTGCGTTGTGTGTCAGGTGATTGATTTGATCTGTAAGAATTGGCATATGCTTGATGTTTTTTTCTAGCGGTATAAATATATACCAGCCTAATACATGTTTCTTGGGCATAATTATCTCATCCTCAATGATGCAATGGTTTTGTTGACTATGCCTTGTACATCTATGGGCTGACCCATCTTTTCCTTTCTAGTTACAAAATACTTCAAGGAAAAGATTGGGTCTTTGTTTTGTGACATTCGATAGTCAAGTAGTTGATCGGCATCTTGCTTGAATGATTCGAGCGTGTAGCCGAGGTCGAGCAGCTGCTGTGCCAATGTCTCTTGCCGCATGTCCCATTTGAATGAGGATTGGACTTTGCGGCCTCGCCATTTGTCATCAACTAACTGTCTATAGATATAACAAAGCTGCCTAGCTTCTGGTGTTGTCAAAGAAGTTTGCCTTGTTTTTCAGCTGGAACCATTACACGTTGGTTTCTGCCGCTTTCACCTTTGCGCTTTTCACCTGTGTAATCAATCAACCCTTTGCGATAGAGGGCGGCGTATCTGGCTGTGACTGTAGAGTAGCGATTGATCCCATGATGCATGGACATGTATCGAATGACTTCATCTGATATGCATCCACCCACTTTGATCTTGCAGTATTCTTTTATTGCATCCAACACAAGTGCTTCTAGTTTATTAGGCTCAAGGCTTTCAGCAGCCTCAATGCTTGTGCTTGGGGAATCTTTTCTGTATAGTTCGTATGATTCGGTCATAATGCCTCCTATGACTTAGTTGTAAGAAGAAAAACTGTCGGCTGGATTTTACCTCCCAGTAATCCAGCCGACTATTTTTTCTGCCAATGGATTTCCTACTTCAATACATATAAAGTTTGGCCCTGTCTTTTGTTTGAGAAGATACAAGTCTGAGGGTTGAGTTTTATGTGTCGTTGTAAGTAATCCAAATCCCCGACCTGTTGCCTGATATTTTGATTCGGCAATCAAAAATCCTGATTCAGTTTCGATCTTGATGTCACCTTGAAAGTCTCCACCCAGCTGTCCTGAGAGAGGTTGGCGATTCGCTTTGGCGCCGTTCTTCTGAAACCATTCGACCCACCACCTTTCATGGTAGCTTCCTTTATTGCGCTGAGATGTTCCCATCCATGATACTCCATACAATCCAAACACCAGATATTGTCAGCGCCTGTAATAACATAATAATTAGTAGTAGTTTTACAGTGGTCACACTTAGCCATATAACCAGTCTTATTTTGTTTTGATTTCGATTTTCGCTTCGAGGGCATGAATCCATGTTACCAATAAGTGATGTGAAGGATATCGTTTTTCTGTTTCAAGTTTGTGGATAAAGGATGGCTCACATCCTATACGAAACGCAAGTTCTGCTTGTGATATTTTTTGTGCTTTACGCAATGTCACAAGATCTTTAACAGCGTTTGTCCATATATCATTTACGGTTTTCACTGGATGTAATTGCATCCATCACTTTCCTTGCTGTTGACAATCGAAGATCTTTACCAGCACGCGTTCGATAGTACGTGCTGGTAGGTACATTTGCTTTGCGGAAAGCGGCAAGGATAGACAGATTCTTATCTGTTGCCGCTTTAATTAGTTGATCTAGGTATGTAATCATGCAGTAAGTATACTGCATTTATGCAATCAATGGCAACCCTAATTCGTTGCACACTTGCCTCAGCTGAGTGAGCCAGTTGACGTCACCAAGTTTTGTTTTGGCTTTTTGTTTGCCAGCCATAACTGTGGTGTGGTCTTTGTAGATAGCATCACCTATCTGCACAAAACTCTTTGGCGTACATTCAGCCGCCATCAGATAGTACATATAACGTGCGTTGTAGATTCTGGCATGTTTGCGGTTTGATATTAGTTCGTGCATACCAACGCCAGTTACCTTGCTGACTGCAAGTTGTATTTCTTTTAGTTTAGGGTAATCATTTATCATCAATACCTCCATGCGGTTCTGTGTTATCCGCATATTCAAAATGATCTGCAACCATTTGTAAATTGTGATTACAACGCTGTAGTATTTTATCGTAGGTTGTTTCAGGATCTCCTGCATAAGCGCCAGCATACTGTGCATTGTACATTTGTATGAGTTCAAGAACATCAGGTTTCAGTTGCATTAGTTGCCTCCCATATATCCATCTCGAAGAGACGAAAGTTTTTATGTATATCTGTCTCGTCCCAAAGTTGTTGGAAGATTTCGCAAGCCAATTCCTTGGCTCGCTCTTCGTTGTGTGCGATGACTTCGATCTTTCGTTCACAGCTGCCTGTTATATCTATCGCCCAAACTTGGTTAGCCATTTGATTTCATCCTCGAAGTAAGTGGTTGTCAGTTTGCAATCGATCATGGATTCGTTGTCCTGCATCTCGGCATGCTGCTCGTCAAGATGACGAGCCTCCCATGCCTGAGTTGCACGATCCATGAACAGATCTTTCTTAAAGTTTGTGTTTGTTTTTGCAAGATGTTCAGCGGCTTCATTAATATCACTTGGATGATGCATAAGTGGACCGAAGAAGTCTGCAAGATAGTTGAAATGTTCTTTTGTAAATTTAGGTGCGGTCATTACGCAATCTCCCAATTACCTTTTGTAATAGCTTTGGATACAATCCCCTCACGCAAACGCTGTGTGTTTGCTGGTGATTTGTTATCCTCTGTGTGTGATGACCAATAGGTCAAGGCGTTGTACAATGCCCATTTGTTATGACCCAATGCCTGACTGTCATTACGCCAGCATACCATTAGATCATCAAGCCGCTTCTCATTCCATTTAAATGTACTTGTGTTGTTGTTGATGCGGCAGACTTTGTGCTTAAAGAAGTCCTCTGCCATCTGGTCACTGACATATGTACTTTTCCAGTTGATGTATGATTCTTTAGTCCGAAAGAATCCATCAAGCGCGGCCTGTAGTTTGTTGGCGCTTGCTTTGACATTGATGTTGGCAGTGTGCTTTTGCCATGTCTTTGCAACAGAGTATTGACTGACCATACCATTGAGGCAGATCAGTCGCAGCCCTTCAGCTGATTGCTGAAATGCCCATGATCCATCGTATGAGTTGAAGAATGTAAGTTGGAATACGATGGTGTCACCGACAGATGGTTCGATTGTTAGATCATTGAACCTGATGATACCGCGCATCTTTGCGCCATTGTCAAAGACACTGACCTTGTGGTCATAGTCATTGGATATACCTGATGCAGTGACAGCCTCGAACACTGAGTTGACTACATCATCGTGCTTGATTGCTTTGTATTTAGAACCATGCACACCAAGCACTTGTTGTGTGTCAGTTCGTACAATGCAACGTGCCATTGATGGCGGTACATTGTAATAATGTGCATCACCATCGTTGATTGCAGCTAAATTATATGTATCGATTGGAAATGACCATTCGTTTTCAGTTTGAATGGCGAAGTTTGTTGTAGATAAATCATTCATGATTGCCTCCTTTGTATCTACAATGTAGTGCATTATTGCACTAAAGTAAAGCACATAAATCCTTTAGTGCCGCTTTGAATCTTTTGGATCGTTTGTTTTGTTTGATGATTATCTCAATCAATTCAATGCCAGATATACCATCATGTACTTTTGCTTTTTTAATATCACGATCCCAATTTTTAAGTTTATTATTTCGTCTGAACTCACGATCTTTTCTTATTTCATCTTCAGTTATGTGCAAACATCGTGACCACTGACCTGAATATGAGTTCCAAACTCTTGCATACTCTTCCATCACTTACTCCTCATTTCATTTTTAATGGCTACGAATAATTCATAGATGAAAAAGCCATAGCCTACTGTGCCAAGAATGGTTGATATAATAAATACGATCCAAAATAGATCCATGTTTGCCTCCAAATAAAATGATTCATTTTCGTCCAGCGCATCTTCACTGAAGTTACTTTTACTCAACCCCTGGGGGTGGACAGTTCAAGTATAAAAAGAGGCTCGCAGGAGGGAGATACCTGCGAGCCGAGGGGGAGAAACTTTGAAAGGTTGTGTAGCCTAGCCCCGAAGGGCTAGGCCAAGGCTGCTATGCAGCCTTGAATCTCTTGCGGAGTTCAGCTGCTCTCTCAGAGGATACTGGACTCTGCGGCTTGGTCGAAGCTGTGAAGGCATCGCCAGTGCATTGTTTGAAGGCTGCCTTCATCTGTTCAATGAAGTGGTTGAGGTACTTGATCTCATTGTTGAGATTGTCCTGCCGTTCAGCGATACGGTCAAGTGCGATGTCATCGAAGTGCAATGCGCCACGTACCGCACCATATTTGCGGCAGATGAGAAGTGTATCCTCAGTGCCTGTCTCGTCAGCACCAGCGATAGTTGCACCGTCCTGTGCGAGATCTTCAACATCTTTCTCTTTGGCGTGGATAAGCCACTCTGCTTGCTCTACGCACTTACGAGCGATATTCTTTGTGAGATATATAGAACCACGATCTCCTTGTGGGAACACTGAATCGAAGCCTGAAGCGAAATGGTTAGTTGTCTTGCTCATAGGAACCTCCTTTGGAGCTACTGTGCAGGGAAAACCCCCTGCGGTAAGATAGGCAAGGGCTGTGCCACAGAGGGCAGATCAAACCTCCTCACGGTTCTGGCGAAGCCAGAAGTGGTGCGGAGGACGGTTTGACAGCGCAGCGTCTGCACGCTGGGGTGCAGCATGCAGACTATCCGCAGGGGGGAGGCCCAAGCTGTAGAAACAAAGGAACGGTTGCTGTGACAAGACGCACAACCAGAGAGCAAAGGGCAGAGATGAGGTGTGACCAAAAGGAGGCGTGCCTGTGAGTGCTTGTGAGGTCTTGCTCTCGCTTGTGCGTTGACAAGTGGTGGCGAAGGAGTGTAAAAGGGGGGGACATAGGGGGGGTTCAATGATTAGTGAGGATGTGTAGATGGCAGTGAAACAGCTTGCAGTGACCAGCAAACAAGCGCGGCTGGTTGATACACTCGTAGCAACAGGCTGTAGCATCAAAGAAGCCGCGCATGAAGCTGGNTANGCAAGCGGTGAGAGTGGGAGAGTGACAGCCAGTAAGGCTTTGCGGNTNCAGCATGTGCANGCGTACATGATGCAACGAGTGGCNGAGANNNTNGGNNTNAACGCTACGACTGCCGCTGCGCGACTAGTGCAGCTCGCTCAGGGAGCCAAGAGTGAGTACGTACAGCTGGAAGCGAGCAAAGACATCTTGGACAGAGCTGGGTTCAAGGCTCCCGAGCGACACATGCACATGCATGCTGGCGACATAACTGTGGCCATCGATCTGAGCTAGCATCGAAGCGGAGCAAGGGTGCATTGCAAAGCAATGCATAGCCTTGCACTTTAGCTGTGCATAGCAGCAATCCTAGATTGCGTTGCTATGCGCTGGCGAAAGTACCGAGCGTAGATGGTCAAGCGCAGTGGTGGCCCCCAAAAATTAGACCGTGTCCCCCTCGACCCCCACCTTCTCTCTTGCAATTCCCATCAGAACTCTGTAGCATATATGCACCATGCGAATATTCATATTGTTACTTTTGTTTCCGTTTGTTGCATCCGCCAGTTGCTTTGATGATTTGCAGTCTATGGGTTGGCGTGTAAAGGCAGTGCAATCTCCTTCTGGCTTTTGTTCTATTAATGAAGCTGTGCGTTTGTACGCTACTGATACAACGACCTTTCATCCTTCTGTTTTATTGTCTTGCTCAACAGCAAAGGATGTTGGGATGTGGGCAAAATATATTTCTGCCAAAAGGGTTGATAATGTTGGTGGGTATGTTTGCCGTAAACAACGCAGCAGCATATTTCCAAGTCAACATAGTTTTGGCAAAGCTATAGATGTTACTGCTATTGATGGTGTTCCAATATCAAAGGATTGGCATTCTGCATATAAAGCTGGCTGTAAATTTTTTAATACTGTATTAACTCCAATGCATGATTCATTACATCATGATCATTTGCATATGGATAATGGATATGGTTATAGTTGTTTATTTGATATTGTGCGTTGAATTTTTTTTATAGATATGCTTAGAGTTCAACATGGCTAATCCTATTTCGCTCGAAGCTATACTAAAAGATATGAAGCTGCATCATCAGTTTTATATTCGTGGCGTATTAAACTCTATGCTACCTGAATATATTAACGGAACTGATAGAGTTATTTCCGAAAAGAACATATCTGGCGAAGCTATTGAACTTATGCGCGGCATGGTCAATGACCTTGTGCCTGACTTTGCTAACAAAGAAGAAGGCTTTGTTGATTCCTTTGATTATGAAGACATCAATAAAAAATACAAACTTGGCAACTTAATGCGTAAGCCAGGGTTTGAGGTGCAGTCATTTGAGGAAGAAGTAAAGACTAGCCTTGGTACATTTGATGTTTATAAAGAAGATGGTCAGATGGTCATTAAGGATAGGTACGACTTTCCTGAGGTTGGTGAGTGGAAAGAATATTCAGATCTCAAAACATTTATGGATTACTTTGATGCTATTCGTAAACAACCACGCAAGGCAAAATACTTTGGTGCAAGGTTTGTAGCAGAAAGAATTATGCATGATGGTTTGGATACCAATCTTGCTGTTAATATTGCCATACCTCCAGAGCCACAAACTGTAGATATAGACTACGATGATGATATTGAACCCGATGCGCCTACGTTTGTGTTCGAGGGGCCAATGACAAACAAACGTGCTTCCTTATGGAAAACATTTACAAATATGTTTGTTTCTGAAGCACAGGCAGCGCAGGATAGGCAGTTATCTATGAGCGTTGATGCAGAGAGTGCCTAATGCCAAAGACACCAGCATGGCAACGGAAAGAAGGACAGAACCCCAAAGGTGGTCTGAACGCCAAAGGTCGCGCCTCCTACAGAACCAAGTCCGGCAAAAAAGGCAACTTGAAACCTCCAGTAAAAGGCGCACCCAAAACACCAGAAGAAGTTAGACGTAAAGGCAGTTTTCTTGTACGGATGGGATCTACCAAAGGGCCACTCAAAGATGAGAAAGGTAGACCTACACGATTAAAACTGTCATTAATTGAATGGGGTCATCGCGGTGATAAGGCCTCTGCGGTAGCCAAGGGTCGGCGGCTGTTGGCTCGTTATAAGAAAATGAAAGAGCGAAAGAAGAGGAAAGCATAATGTTTAATCCTGCATTAAGACAGGCATTTATTGCTGGTGTAGTAAGCAGAGTCAAACCAAAGCGAGCAACAGTAAAAACACAAACAAGTCCTCAAAAGAAAAAGAAAAAGACTACGCAAACATCTGGTGCTATGCAGATGCAACGTGGCGGCAAAGGCCGCAGAAGCTTAATAGTAACGTAAGGAGATTGCCATGCCTAGTCATTACGGAAGCGGAATGGGTGCAAAGAAGAAGAAGCCAAAGTCAATGTTGACTGCAAAACAAAANACATTGCCTGANNCACTNAAGAAAAANATTATNAAGTCTAAAATGAAAAAGGCNTAGNTATGAAAGATTCATTACTCAAAGATGCTAGAAGAAAAGCNGGTGTCAAAAGAATGAGAACTATTGCTGAAGCATCNGAAAAAGCNAATCAAACAATGNCTTTTAAAAGCAANGCTGATTTTATGNATAAGGTTCGTAAAATGGCTCAAAAGCAATATAACTTGGATATATTTTTTGAAGGTGGCAAGTAGTGGCAGTTAATGAAGCTGGCAATTACACCAAGCCTGGCATGCGTAAACGTTTGTTTGAGCAAATAAAAGCTAGTGGCAAAGGCGGTAGACCAGGCCAATGGTCTGCACGTAAAGCGCAAAGGCTTGCATTGCTGTATAAAAAACGTGGTGGAGGTTATACATCATGATAACCAAACAACAAAAATCTACCCTTTTAAAGCACTCAAAACATCATTCTAAAAAGCATATGGCCTTGATGCGTAGGCTTATGAGACAGGGACGGTCATTTACTCAGGCTCATAAAACAGCACAAAAGGAAGTGGGTAAGTAATGGCACGTGCGCCATCACAAACATCCTTAATGAGATGGACAGGTCAGAAGTGGCGTACTAAATCTGGCAAGCCATCAACGCAAGGTCCAAAAGCTACAGGCGAGAGGTATCTTCCGGCTGCTGCTATCAAAGCTATGAGCAGCGCACAGTATGCCGCTAGTAGTAAAAAGAAGCGTGAAGATACTGCCAAAGGCAAACAGTTTTCAAANCAACCCAAAGCTGCAAGGCGTATNNCNAAANGGTNCAGATAAATGAAAANAAATATACCNTCAAATAAAACTTTACTTAATAGAAAATTAAATAAATCCAAAGCCAAAAAGGTAGGTCTTATTGATTTAATGTCTAGAAAAGATCAAGATATAATAGAAATGGAACTAGATAAATTTTTACGAGAAGGCGGTTTTTCTCCTCTCAAGCAACAGGGCATAGATCCTTATTATGACCAAAAAAGAGAAAAAGAAATTGCCATTAGAAAATTTAGAAAAATGTACAGAAAATAAATGAGTTTCTTGCACACATTGAAAATTGAAGAACGTGAAATCTTGCGNANAGTGGTNAAGAANGTNCANCTTTGTCACCATCCTGAGCANTTCTGCACTGATCGTGAAGCTGANAAAGTTATTGCNGTNATAGGNCCAGAAGTCATNGAACGCATGATAAAGTTTGGTAAGGATCAAAAGGTTGACCAAGTTTAAGTACAAACCAGATGGTGATGTCCTTAAATCATTTATGAAAGATGATAGTTTCTTTCGTGGCCTTCGAGGGCCAGTGGGTTCTGGTAAATCTGTTGGTTGTTGCGTTGAGATATTCCGCAGAGCTTTGCAACAGGAAAAAGGACAAGATGGCAAGCGGCGCAGCCGCTGGGCTATCATCCGTAATACTAATCCACAGCTTAGAACAACGACTATNAANACATGGCTTGATTGGTTCCCTGAAGCTGAATGGGGTAAGTTTCTATGGTCAGTTCCATATACACACTGGATCAAGCAGGGTGATTTGGAGCTTGAAGTAATTTTTCTAGCCCTTGATCGTCCAGAAGATGTAAAGAAACTGCTCTCCCTTGAACTTACTGGTATTTGGATCAACGAAGCTAGAGAGATACCTAAGTCTATCATCGATGCTTGTACTATGCGTGTTGGTCGTTACCCTTCTATGAAAGATGGTGGCTGTACATGGACAGGTGTGATTGCAGACACTAACGCGCCAGAGGAAGATCATTGGTGGCCTATTATGTCAGGTGAGGTTCCAATACCAGATCATATCCCAAAAGAAGAAGCCAAGATGTTGGTAAAGCCAGATAACTGGCTTTTCTTTACACAGCCACCAGCAATGCATGAGGACAAAGATCAGGATGGTAATGTTACTGCATATCATTCAAATGATAATGCTGAGAACAAAGNAAANATGAGATCTGATTANTATACAAANATAGTACAGGGNAAAACNAAAAGCTGGATAGANGTGTATGTAATGAATCGTCTTGGNACAATACAAGACGGTAAACCTGTNTATCCAATGTTTGCACCTGATGTGCATATAGCAAAAGAAGAAATACCAGTAGCTTCTGGTGTTCCTGTTTATATTGGTGTTGACTTTGGACTTACACCAGCTGCTGTNTTTGGACAAAANGTTCGAGGNCGATGGCTTATANTGCANGAAGTTGTTGCGTTTGATATGGGNATAGTNAAGTTTAGTGAGGTGCTTCGTATTGAAATAGCATCACGCTATTCTGACTGTGAAGTAAATATAATTGGAGATCCAGCTGGNGACTTTCGCGCACAGACNGATGAATCTACACCTTTTCAGATTCTTCGAGGNTGNGGTTTGAAAGCAAGNCCAGCNCAATCAAATGATGTGTCNTTACGTCTTGAAGCTGTAAATGCAACNCTNANTAGAATGGTTGAAGGGCAATCAGGTTTTTTGCTTGACCCTCGATGCCGTACACTTATTAAAGGTTTTGAGGGTGGCTATCAGTACAAACGTATGCAAGTATCTGGTGAAAGGTTTGATGATAAGCCAGAGAAAAACCACTTCTCACACATACATGATGCATTGCAGTATCTTATGATGGGTGCTGGTGAAGGTAGAAATATCTTGTCAAACATACCAAATATTTCTAAACCTTTTCAAGCAAAGATGGAGTTTGACGTATTTACCAGAAAGCCAAAACAAAAGCGTCAAAGCCTTTGGGCAAGAATGTAAGGAGTATAATATGTGTACGTCATCTGTATTAAAGCCGGTTGTAAAATTTACACGTGGATTGCTTGGTATTGAAAAGCCACAAGCACCACCTGAATCAGAAGAAGCAAAAGAAGCTCGCCGTTTGAAAAAGGAAATGATTGCAGAGCAAGAAGAAAAGCAAAAGCAAGAACGCCAGAAAAGATTGCAGGATCAAATTCGTAGACAAAGGCGAGGTGGTGCTGGTAAGCGTTCACTTATAACAGGACAAGGTGGTGGTATTGGCTACTTTGATGAGTCAGTCTAATGGAAAAATCAGCACTTAGAATGTTAGAAAAGTTTCAGAAAGCAAAAACTAACAGAGTGCTTTTTGAATCTTTGTTTGAAGAATGTTATGAATATGCAATGCCAATGCGTCAGAGTTTCTATTATGAATCCCCCGGGCAGCGCAGAGATGATAAAATCTTTGATGAAACTGCTGTTGTTGGTGTGCAAGAGTTTGCATCACGTTTGCAATCTGGCCTTGTTCCTAACTTTGCACGATGGGCAGACCTATTAGCTGGCAGTGAAGTGCCAGATCAAAATCAAGATGACATTAATAACAGTTTAGATCAGGTGACAGATTATGTCTTTGAAATCATCCAAAACTCGAACTTCGGGCAAGAAGTCCACGAATCGTTTATGGACTTGGCTGTTGGCACAGGAATCCTTCTTGTTGAAGAGGGTGACGCAGTTAATCCAATACGTTTTAATGCTATTCCGCTTCCGACTGTTTACCTCGATACAGGTCCGGATGATAAAATTGACCATGTATATAGACAGCGTTCGCTCAAGTATGAAGAGATACCTATCGCGTATCAAAAAGCGGAGCTTGGAGAAAAAACAGCGAAATCTGTAGCATCGAATCCAGATGCTAAAGTTGATGTTGTAGAGATAGTTTGTCGTAATTATTCCAAGCCAAACCAAGATCTGTTTGATTTTTTTGTTATCAACATACCTGACAAAGAGCTTATATTCCAAGATCAGTTCTCTGGCACAGGGTCAAATCCGTTTGTATGTTTTCGCTGGTCTAAAGCCAGTGGTGAAATTTATGGACGCGGCCCTTTGATAAATGCACTCAGTGCAATCAAAACTACTAACCTTACAATCGAGTTAGTTCTTGAAAATGCACAAATGGCTATCTCAGGCATCTATCAGATGGATGATGATGGTATTATCAATACAGATACAATCAATCTCGTTCCTGGCACAATCATTCCAAAAGCTATGGGTTCGCAAGGGTTACAACCCATACGCAATGCTGGGAACTTTGATGTAGCCAATCTTGTGCTTGGTGATATGCGTAATAACATTAAACGTGCTTTGTATAATGATATGCTTGGTGATCCTAACAAAACACCAGCATCAGCTACAGAAGTTGCAGAACGTATGGCAGATCTTTCGAGAAGGATTGGCTCTGCGTTTGGTCGTCTGCAAGCAGAGATGGTGCAACCAATACTCCAACGCGTTGTATATATTCTTAAAAAGCAGGGACGTATTGAGTTGCCTACTATTAATGGCAGAGAGATCAAGGTTCGATCTACATCTCCATTGGCGCAAGCGCAAGCCAATCAAGATATATCGTCTATCTCAAGATACTTGCAGCTTGTTGGCGGTACGTTTGGTCCCGAAATATTGAATCTCCTAGTAAGCTCTGAAGATGTAGCTGTTCATTTAGCTAAGAAGTTTGGTGTTCCNGATACCCTTGTNAGAGACAANGTGGANAGGGAGCAGCTGATTCAAGCCGCNCAACANATGGCGGCACAGCAACAACAGCAACAAATGATGGCNNNTGAGAATGTCCAACAATAATAGAATTGGTATAGATAATTTTCCNCGCAAAATATCTGATGATAATAATATATCTCTTAATGTGCGNACTTGTTTTAGAACGCCAACTGGACAAGAGGTAATTAAGTATCTGCGTTCTATNACNATAGAAGCAGTAACNGGGCCAGCTGCNAGTGANGCTGAATTGCGTCATTTAGAAGGGCAGCGGTATATCGTAGGTCTTATTGAAAGACGTATTAAACATGCAGAAAAGGTAGATAAAAATGGATGAAGCAGACAATGTGGAGGTAGCAGTAGCTACAGAAGCACCTGTATCCTCACGACCTGAGTGGTTGCCTGAGAAGTTTGAATCACCAGAGGCTATGGCAAAATCATATGGTGAACTTGAATCTTGGAAAGGGAAGCGCGAAGAAGATCTTCGATCTGAATTAATATCAGAAATGGAGAAAGAAGCATACTCAAGTAGACCAGCTACAGCTGGTGATTATGCAATTCCAGAAATTGTTGATGAAGAACTTGCAACTGATAATGCTTTATTTCAATGGTGGGCAGAACATGCATTTGAAAATGGCTATAGTCAGGAAGAGTTTGAGGATGGTATCAAGCAATTTAATGAAGCATTAGAAATGATGCAGCCTGATCTTGATGCTGAACAACAAGCTCTAGGTGACAATGCTGAAGCCAGAATAGAGGCTGTAAGTCTTTGGAGCCAAAAGTTTTTTCCACCTGAATATGAAGATGTAATTTTGGGGATTGGACAGTCAGCAAAAGGGATAGAGATGATGGAGTTTCTTATGCAAAACGTAAAAGATTCATCTGTATCTCCAACAGCTATCCCATCGCCACAACAAACAGAGGATGAGCTTCGTACAAAGATGCAAGATCCTCGTTATTGGAATCCTGTAAAGAGAGATCAAGGCTTTGTCAGAGAAGTGTCTGAAGGTTTCGCACAACTTTATAAGTGATTGCCCAATAAAAGGTGTGCAGATAGTTGATGCTACAGTAGAACATGCTGGCTATCTGCAACATCGTTTACGGCCATCTGATGCTAGGGAGTGCCTTATAGCTGGTGTTTCTGTTTGGAAAGCATTGCATGAGCCGTTACGTGACAAACATGGCAAAACATGGGCTATAATTATAGATGGGGAACCATGTGCCATGTTTGGCACATCTGATATGACAAGCAGGGAAGATCTTCTTTGTGGATGTATTTGGCTTCTAGGAAGCCATATATGTGAAGAAAAACCTATAAAGTTTTGTAAAACAACAAAATTTATTATGGATGCTTTGTTGCTTGATTATGATATTTTAGAAAATGTAGTTCCAATAGACCATGATAGAACAATAAAATGGCTTACATGGCTTGGATTTACATTTGCAAAAAAGCCTACAATAGTAAATGGATTCCAATGTGTGCGTTTTCTACGTTGCAATAGTCGCNTAGATGTGGCATGGAATTANTATTACGGCCTGTTTTATCTGACAGCCTCTNTATTGAGATAACTGGATGAGGACNAAAACGGACAACCGTTGGTGTAGTGAAACTTTAATGAGGAACTGAATAATGGCTAATACAATAGATCAAGCCTTTATCAAGCAGTTCGAGACTGAAGTTCACATGGCTTATCAGCGTATGGGTTCTAAACTCCGCAACACTGTTCGCACCGCTGGTAATGTTCGTGGTAATGTTGTTCGCTTCCAGAAGATTGGTGCTGGATCTGCAAACACTAAGTCTCGTAACGGTAACGTAACCCCAATGGAACTTGCCCACACAAATGTTGAAGCAACGATGCAAGACTTTTTTGCACCAGAGTTTATTGACAAGCTGGATGAGTTAAAGACCAATATTGATGAGCGTCAAGCTGTAGCACAATCTGCTGCTGCTGCCTTAGGTCGTAAGACTGACGATATTTTGTATACAGCAATGGATGCTGGCGCAAACGCGACTCAGATTCACGACACAGGTTCTGCTCTCGCAAAAGCTGACCTTCTTTCATTGTTTGAAACTTTTGGTACTGCAAACATTCCAGAAGATGGTCAACGTTATCTTGCTATGCATCCAAAAGGATACGCTGATTTGTTCAATATTACAGAGTTTGCTTCTAGTGACTTTGTTGGTGAGCAAAATCTTCCTTTTGCTGGCGGCATAACAATGAAAGAGTTCTTAGGATTTAAGATCTTTTCTACTGCTGCTATCACAGCTGGTAAGAATATGGCATACCATTCAACCGCAGTTGGCCTTGGCATCAATGCTGATGTTCAAACAGAGATCAATTATGTGCCAGAAAAAGCTGCTCACCTTGCAACATCAATGATGTCAATGGGTGCTGTTGTTATTGATGACAACGGTATCTATGAAGTCCTTGATAATAACTAATAGGGAGAAATAGATATGGCTCTCGATTTGAGTAACTTAGTACGCATTGGTGGTGGAAGTGGTGTC
>FUFK010069946.1_pt1 | contig 15631 bp, 9 predicted proteins | sample 1021851 | NCBI WGS metagenome assembly FUFK01 (sample SAMEA51879418, study PRJEB19060) | metagenome | reverse complement strand
TCTTAACTCAATACATCCGTTNTTNAATAAACCTATTTGTGNGTCGGTTAATTCTNTCTTGTTCCAATCNGTCATATGNGTTNTTTTAGGTTTCTTNTATTCAATCTCGNTNAANGGATTGACTACATCTTTCAGATAACCTCTTCTCTTTGCNAANTGCCATAGACTAGAGAAGGCAAGTTTAAGATCTAACTTGATTGATACTTTGTTTGTTAAACTATCAATATACTTTGTGATCACATTGTAATCTAACTTCTCAATTTCATATTCAGATATTGGGGCGTCANACATTGANACNCCGTCTTGACCTGGAACTGGTCCATACTTCTCAATCCATTTAGTTTGATCATATGTTGAAGGGTGTTTAGTAAAAACATCTTCCCAATCTTTATAATCCTTCCTTAATCGGATCACCCCACATCGACTACTATCTTCGTCAAGTGTGTAGGATTTAGAACGAGCATTATAACCAATCATCCATCTTGATAGTTTTCTGATCGTTATTCTGTGAGGTGAACTGTTGTCATCTTTGACTTTTGGAAATCCCCATTTAAAGAACTCAAGAATGATTCTGGATAGTTTGACACCAGACTCAACTTGGATCATTTGGTTTAACTGTTCTTTGTGGGCAGTGATTTTTTTAAGTTTCTCCCCGGCATTAATACATTTATCCCAGGTTAAGTTATTTGGATTACCATACTCTTTTCGTAATTCAGCAATCCTTGATTCAATTTTTCTTACATTGAACTTCTCCGGATGATAGTCCGGAAGTATGTATCTTTTGTTTTGGCTATCGTGCCAATAGTCCAGGACCAGGCGCAATCTTAACTGTTTAGTCTTCTTGCTTTTAGTGTGGACCAATCTTAATCCTTGGCAAGCCATACCTTTACATTCATCGAATCTGTATGATACGGCGAACACTTCTGTTGGTGTTAAGAAGTTTGTTTTGATTGCCTTGATGGACCTATCAGTTAATTTAAGACTTGGTTTATTGTATTCGTGTTTTTCGATCGTGTCTTCTGATCGTGTATCGTTCGTGTTTTTTGTTTTCATCTTGCTATTACCTTTCAATTCGTTTTTACTCATTGAAACCTAATAGTCCATATTTAGCAGACTAGAAGGCAACGAAAGGTACTAGAAGACATTGAAGGTCATTGTGGTTCCAAAGCATTAGCAACCTCTCGTATTCAAGTAGAACATTAGCATAAACAAAGGTAAAAGTGAATCCACAAAGCGAACATTAAAGAACATTCGTGTTTGATCGTGGAATAAAGTCAATCTATTGGGCTTACTCTTTATATATACAAGGAAAAACAACAACGAAACAAGGACCAGTTTTACTGGTATTTCAGAATCTAAAACTATTCAATTTATGCGGTTAATTTAATTATAAACATTTGATCTAAATACTGGACTCATTATGGACTCGCTCACGGCTACGCCGTTCGCTCGTCCAGGTCCTCTCAAAAGAGTCCCATATGGGACCCGTTCAAACTTGTAAGGGTTCAGACTACCCCACCCCCTAAAACTCAATCTATGTATCTTATATGCAGTCTTACAGTGTAAGTTAGAGGCATTTAGGGGTCCCAGAAACTTATNCAAATCTGAAAAGAATTTAGAATCTTTTTCCAAAAAAATATGTTTTATTTGAAATAGAAAGGCAAAAAAATTTTATAAAAAATTTTATGGAACGGAAACTAGAGAGGTGTAGGAAGTGTCTAGAGTCTAAAGCTATTCTTCGTGTTCAACTGTTTTATGGGCGTCTATCCTATATCTGCAAGGATTGTGAAAAAGGCTATACGGCTCACGTGACACGGAAAATTGAAATACCTTACTACCTAAAAAATTAAAGACCCTCNCNGGAATATCGGTAGGATATGGGCACNGAGAGGATCTAGGTAATTATTACTAATGATCCTTATTATATATTAAGGGAACGAGGTAAGAAACGTATTTTAGTGTAGGCACATTAATGTTAAGTTATGTCAAGTTAGCCTTGACCAATTCAAGTTAACAAAAGATAACATTTTCAGCCTAGTAAACATTCACCGTAAAAAACCGTAAGTCTCCAGGCTAGTCTAGAGTGAATTAGAGTGAGCCAGTTTATCCAACTATAAGTGGACTTAAGGTGACATTCCTAAACTTTATGAGATTTTTATTTACGCTTTTACTTACGTTTCACGCTGTTTCGAGGTACAAACTTGACTTTAATGATTTTGGCTCTGCCTAGTCTCGTCCCCACCTAATTATTGTTGCTAACTATACTAACTAACCTAACTAACCTAAAGTAAAAGATTATTACGTGGTTGATTAATATTATGGCTTAATAGTGTTTAGAGGTCTTAATAGAAACTGAAATCGGTTTAGTCAGCTAAGAGATCAAAGAAGTGGTCCAAATCAATTACAGCTAATGGTTTCTCTCTGTTCATCTTGATAACCAATAGAGGTTCGAGTGGCGAATGCTTTATAGCTTGTTTAAATGCGTTGTAGATACCTTTGTATTCATTTCTATTCTTACATTCGACAGAGTAAGGAAAGAGTTTCTTAGCAGTATGGGTAAGTAACTTAATATCTGCTGAGTTCTCNCCAGTCATACTGGTTCTAATATCTTTCTTAGTTAATACTGGATACAGTTTAACAATATGCTCCTTAACTATATTCTGTAAGTATCTTCCTTTAGCTGTCCTGGACTTCTGTTTCATTCAGAGTCCTCCTCGTATAGTGGTGTATANANTTTNGCAAAGTCTGGACTTTGTTTACCCTCGTATTCCTCGTGATCTCTAATTAGATAAAGCGTTGGTTTAATTGTTTTGTTACCNAGAGTTATTCTTATTTGACCCAGGTCTCTACCTCCTATTCCCTCAAGGGCGTTCTTAACTTCATTNATCCTGGCTATACCAAGTTTATTATTTTTCTTGAGCCAATTAAATAGTTCCATTGATCCAATAACAACTCTATCTCTGGTAAATGGAAACTCCTCCTCCTCAAACATTTCTCTAGTAAGTTTCGTGAGAGGGTGTTCACCAGCAACTGACATTTGTTCTCTAAAGACTGTGTGAGGTGCAGTAGACTTTGGATTGAAGTCCTCNACATCTCTTTCTTTCAATTCGTAGAGGACGTGCTTTGCACCACCGTTCTCTAACCAATCATAAATTTTTTTATAAAACTCATCATTCTTCCTAGGACGATCTGTAATGTAGACCCAGTATCTAACTTCATTTGGAGGAAGTGATAGAGCGTCTTTCTTATTTGAAAATAAAATATAGTTCGTACAAGTTTCAACAATTGTATAATCTTTATAAAGCTCTCTGCTACTAGCAACGCTTTCAGTAATAATTCTTTTTAAAGAGTTAAGAAGTTTCTTCTTCTCGTCAAACGTTCCAGAAGATTCCATTTCATCAATCAATACTAACTGAGTATTAATTAAATACGTTTTGCTCTTATCAATAGCTTGTTCTACATCAATGGCTAAAGCATTATGNAAACCAAATACTTTTTCTAATATTTTCCAAAGTGTCCCCTTACCAAACTGAAATGACGTTGAGACAATGATCAAGGCATATCTAATTTTTATACCAGGGTGTTGGACCATAAAACTAATCCAATCTAAAAAATGTTCTTTATGTTTCATCTTGCCGTCAAAGATATGGTCTAGTAGATCGTGGAAAGGTTTAGTATCTCCTTTCTCNGCAACAAGATCGTTAGGTCTATATGAGTTTATATATTTGAAGTTACCTACTTTGAATATTGGATCACCCTCTTTGTACAGATCTGGTCTACACTTAAAACCCTCAACACTAATTCTCTTTGGNTGTCTCTTTAACCAGGTTGTTGGATTAATAGGTTGTTTACCTCCNAATAATATTTGGTATTCAAAATCAATNGCCTCTTTNGGATAGATCTTACTTACTTTGAGATCAAAGTACTCTGCNCCCTCTTTGATAAATACAATACGTTTAATAAATTTCTCTCTAGCAACTTTAGGATCTTCTATTTCTAGATTCCGTCTGCTCCTTTCTAGTTTCTCTCTGTAATATTCAGCGTCAACTTTAGTTACATCTGGATCTAGTTTCTCAAATAAAGGTGTAAGGATCTCCTCATCAGTCCGTCTATTACTGACACCTTTTCCAATATACAGAGTAACAAGGTCATCAAAGAAACTATCATCTTCAATAGACATTTTTTCTTTTTGGATCTTCTGTATTAACTCTCTACCAGTTAACTTCTGCATATCTGGGTCTTGCATTGAGCCAGGNGTATAATCATCTGTCTGCTCTTTCTGGTCTGGAGTTTCGAGAAACTCAGTTTTGGCTAATACTTTTAATTGAGCCTCGGTGTATTGGTTTGCCTCTACTGTTCTAAACCAAGTTTCTGGATCTAATTTTATAATCTTATCTTTCCATACAGCACACCCACAGTTAGCTTTATCTTTGAGAGATCTATAATTCCAATAAGGTATTGTAAGACCGTTACCTACTCCTTTGCCTTTGTCGGTGTTGCTTTGTTTCGGAAACCTCTCTGTATTCAATGGTAGACCAAGCTGTCTTAGACAATACATAAGGAAGTCTGACATAGTTCTAGCCTCAACTCCTTTGTCCTCTGACGTAAATGCGTATAGATGAAAACCTCCAGACGTTGTTAACTCTGGGACTAGCTTTAGATCTTTTGCTTTTTCTAATATCTTCTTTTGATCTTCAAAAGATAGATCGTAAGTATCAATGTCTATTGCTCCCCACCAACACCTATCCTCTATCAATGGACTCGGTGTAAGTCCTTTAGCTGTGTTAACGTGATTATTATAATCTTGTTGAGTTATATCTCTAAATATTCTCTCGTAAGTCTTTTTAACTTTTCCGTCTGGTCTTATCTCTCCAGTCTTAGTAGCGAGATAACCTTTCTTAGAATAAAAGTGGTGTTGGAGTTTTTCTCCTAGTTCGTAACTATTCATTTTGATTTTCCTTTAGGTTTTTTCTTCGGTGTTAATTTCCAGGTAGATTTTACTTTCCCAGATTCCAATACTTCGTGCTTTTGACTAAAATCATATTTATTATTCTCTGGAAGTTCTTTGGTGTACTTCTTGATATCTATGCCATTTTCCTCAGCAAACTTACCCATTTCAGCAAGTCCGTTATATGCTCTAGTTATCTCGTAATTCTTCTTAATAAGCTCTGTATTAGCTGATTTAAGTTCTACATTAGCTTTATAGAATGCCTCTATCCTATCTTGATAAATATTTATAATTGAGTCAGCGTTGTCCTCTAGATCTTTTATCCTAGCTTTCTTTCTCTCAATGTCATCTGCTAGTACTTTTAACGAGGCACTAATCCTATTGAAGTATAATTCATCTGCTCTAATTCTTTTGTAGAGTAACTTTGCTAATTGAGTTAGCTGTGTATATGAAACTTTTTTATCTGGTGCTTTTTTCTTTGAGACCTTTTTTGCCATTAGTAATTACCTCTCTATTCAAATTGTCTGTTGCGATCTGAATTATTTTTGGAAAACTTATAGGAAACGGATATAGAGCGTTTCTTAAGTGATCTAATTGATTGTATGTGTCTTTATTTATTCTAACTGATTTCTGCATTAGCCTATCTCCCTAAACATTTTTAATAATTGAATTGCTGTCTTTGTCGTCTCTGTTGGTTTATCAACTGAGCCTATTCCAAACTCTTGTTGAGGCTGTAAGTTTTTCTGTTTAATAAACTCATCAACAGTCATATTGAAAGTCTCTGGTTCCCCAAACATTGTGTCTTGCTTTAGAGGTTCTCTGAATATGCCGTCCAACGTCCCATTCTTTTTTTTATAATCAACAACTTCTTTCATTCCAGTAGTGTCTACGGTGAAGTTATCAGCTACTGGTTTCTTCTTATTCTTCTCTCGTTGTTTTTTTCTAAAATCTTCGTAACGTTGTTTCTGCATTGAGAGGTTATGTCTTTTCTCAATCTCTTTGAGTTCTCTCGTTGGTCCGTAATTTCCTCTCTTACGTTCTAGCTTAGCGTCCTCTTGCAACATCTCCCAGTTATTCAACGAGTCAACTTGATTGTAAGGATAAGTAGACTTGTCATATTGATTGAAAGGTTTAATTGGTTTCTTTTTGTATTTGTCTAAGATACTTTCAAATAGTTTCTCCTCGCCAGGATCAGTCGTAGTAAAACCATTTGGACTACTATCGTCTCGTATTATAGGTGGTCCACCGTAAAGAGTATTAAACTTCTTCATTACAACAAACCTTTCTCTAAGAGATCCTGGAGCAAACTCTCTACTTCACCCTCACTCATTTTACGTAACTGTTTTTCTGAAACAAACTTAGTTAGGAAAGGACCTATGTCATCAATGGAGGCAACTTGTTTGAATTCTTTTTTGTTGGACTTATACCAATCATATAGAGGCATACCTGGTTTTATTGGAAAGTTAATAACGTTGTTTGGTTTCTCATCTTCAACTGGTCCACCTTTCCGATACACATTGAAAGTCGGATCTTTAATCGTTCCATAACTGATTGCCTTATCTACGTTGTTTTTGCTTTTCATATATTTGTACTGCTAACTGTTGATCTCTAACTTCGTGATTAAATGTTTTTTTTTCGTTNACCTGGTTCTCAATAAGCCAGGTCATAAACTTACGAATTAACCAGTAAGATTTCTTAGATCCTTTCAAAGTAAACTTTCCCATATCGGATANATCTCCACCGTTCACTAACCAGGATTGCTGATAACGATAGAATGTTGCTTTGGATATCGAGAGTTCTTTTAATAACTCTGACGTCTGATAGATCTCTTTTTTAAAATTTAACTCCATACATATTGCTACACCGAGAGGGCATAAGCAGTCAGTAGGATCAATGCTCTAACGTTTTTTTCTTCGAGTGAAGTATTTAGGGTTTGTTGTTGCGAGTTTTTTAGCCAGGGCGTTACCACGCTTAATATTATTTTTATAAAATGAGCGTAATTTTTCCTTTGAATTTAAAAAAGTATTTAACTTTTGTTTATATTGCTTTGCAGAGTCTCTCTTGTTTCTAAACCAACGTATCATTAATTGTTTAAATGCTTTCTCCTCTGTGAGTCTCATATAAGCATTCCAGGTAGTTAATTTATATTTCTTTGAGTAAGTCTCGATATAACCTTGAACAGTTAACATAACGAATTCTTTGTCTGTTAACTCTGGTCCGAGTAAAGACATTATTCCACTATTAGACTTGGTTCTCCTTTGACGGATCTTTGGCATTAGTAATAACTCCTAACGGAGTATAACCTAACCAGTCTTTTTTATAAAATTGAAAACCTTTGCTACTTGATGAGCGTACTCTTTAGCCGTTTCTTTTGGTGTCTTGTCGTAATATGTATCTAACGTTGAGTCTTGTTCGTGACCAGTTAACGCTCTTGCTTTTGATGAAGTACCTAGTGTCAACTTAGCGAGTGACGAGAAAGTCTTTCTAAACATTTTAGGAGATCCAACAATACCAGTTTCTTTTACAAGATCCTCCCAACAGCCTCTCAAAGTTTTCATTCTAGTACTATGTGAACGAGCGTATTGATCATCATAAAGTCTTTGTGTGTCTGTTCTAAGTGTAGGGAATAACCAATCTATAAATCTATATTTCTGATACTTGCCTTGTCTATGACGCTCTAGCTGATCAAGGACCAATGCGACTGGTGGAGTTATTTCTATGAATTCTTCTTTTCTAGCTTTTGTAATTGCGTGTCTAAGAATAATCATATTGTTATCTCTATCAACATCTGACCATTTAATTTTTAATGTTTCAGTTTCTCGTCTCCCAGTAAACATCATCAGTAATAACGCCTCNGATTGAAATGGATATTTGTCAGTTCTTTTCTTCAACGCCTCAAAGATTATTGGTAACTCATTGTCTCTAAATCTTAGATTATCGTATCTCCTAGATACTGATTGAGTCTGATCTGGTTTCTTAAATGATATGTTATCAAAGTTAATTGTTGGAGGAGTGTCACCAAATAAATTATTATCCTGGCTATACGACCAAAGTCTTTTGAAACAATCCAACATATTGTCTTTGGTCCCAAAAGATCTGTGAGGTTTATCTATATACTTTTTGATAATACCCTCGTTAAGTTCATCAATAACTAACTTACTTAATTCATTATCGTATAAGCTAGTTTCTAGTTTAGGGTTTAANTTCTTATTAGTTATNANTCCAGAACCACCAGGAAACTTACTAAATAAATCCTCCCAGGAAGTAGGTTTAACTATTTTACGTGGGTGAGTTCTATGTTTGAATGATACCTTTCCATAACCTTTTTCTGTCTCAGCATAGACCAGGCACCTGGAACGCCAATTAAAACCAAACATAAACTTGATAAACTCTTTGATACTATTTACTGACAACGATCCTTGTCTTTTTGTTTTAGGGAAACCGTCCTTAGCAATACGTAATATTACATCTCTGATAGTAAGCTGTTGGCTCTTTTGTATTAGGGCTTTAGTTATTCTGTGTTCTTTCTCTAGAATGGCGAGACGAGGATCTGACGTCCAATGACCTTTATCGTTAGTAAACTGTTTAACTAAATTAAATACCTTTTCCTCAACTTCTTTGACTCCAAAGATACCAAGTCTAAACTCTCCGATTGATACGTTGTTTGGTCTACCATTAAACCAATACTGTAAGTTAAAATATTTCTTCTTGGAATTTCGATAATGGACCAGTCTCAAACCTTTGAGAGCAGTATTCTTAGAAACATCAAAAGATATTCTTACTTGCTTTTGTGTCTTACCTTTAGCGTTAATAAAATCTGCGTTGTAACGATCGATAGCATAATCCGTAAACTTCAAGGATCTCCTAGTCTGTCTAACGTTGCTATCTCCTAGTTTGTCACCTAGTTTGCTAATGTTGTTTTCGTCTGTCATATCACCAGTAATAATCGGTCTAGGAATTATCTCAATTAAGATCTAGTATTCCGAGACTGTGTGAGACTAACAGAGACAATAAGAAATGTGAATCCCTGGTGTTTTAAGTCCTTTGTGTCTACCAATTTCACCACGAGGGCAATGTCCAATTGTTGTTGTTAATACTCACTTTTGACTCAAAATGCAAAGACTCAAAATGAACATAGACTTATTTCCGTTTCTATCTCCTAGTCTGCACTTAGTCTGCACAAAGTAATATCAATAAAACCAATATAAATCCACAACTAGCCCTAGCAAATTTTGGAGTCAAAGAATCTAGTAATAGCAACAAATGTTAATTGTTTTTTGTAAGTATAATTGTTCTTAGTAAGTTCTAGATAAAAGGCTCGTCCGACTTCGTCGGACTCGCCTGGTCCACCAGGGTGGATCCTAAACAACTTTGAGTCTACGTTGCTCTCTCGACCCCCTATCACCCTATTTTGAGACAAGAGTATCTTCTACTCTGACCTATATACTGTTTGATTGACACTCTTAGAGGTACCAGAAACATTCCCAGATCTGAAAAGAATTTAGAATCTTTTTCCAAAAAAATATGTTTTATTTGAAATAGAAAGGCAAAAAAATTTTATAAAAAATTTTATGGAACGGAAACTAGAGAGGTGTAGGAAGTGTCTAGAGTCTAAAGCTATTCTTCGTGTTCAACTGTTTTATGGGCGTCTATCCTATATCTGCAAGGATTGTGAAAAAGGCTATACGGCTCACGTGACACGGAAAATTGAAATACCTTACTACCTAAAAAATTAAAGACCCTCTCAGGAATATCGGTAGGATATGGGCACTGAGAGGATCTAGGTAATTATTACTAATGATCCTTATTATATATTAAGGGAACGAGGTAAGAAACGTATTTTAGTGTAGGCACATTAATGTTAAGTTATGTCAAGTTAGCCTTGACCAATTCAAGTTAACAAAAGATAACATTTTCAGCCTAGTAAACATTCACCGTAAAAAACCGTAAGTCTCCAGGCTAGTCTAGAGTGAATTAGAGTGAGCCAGTTTATCCAACTATAAGTGGACTTAAGGTGACATTCCTAAACTTTATGAGATTTTTATTTACGCTTTTACTTACGTTTCACGCTGTTTCGAGGTACAAACTTGACTTTAATGATTTTGGCTCTGCCTAGTCTCGTCCCCACCTAATTATTGTTGCTAACTATACTAACTAACCTAACTAACCTAAAGTAAAAGATTATTACGTGGTTGATTAATATTATGGCTTAATAGTGTTTAGAGGTCTTAATAGAAACTGAAATCGGTTTAGTCAGCTAAGAGATCAAAGAAGTGGTCCAAATCAATTACAGCTAATGGTTTCTCTCTGTTCATCTTGATAACCAATAGAGGTTCGAGTGGCGAATGCTTTATAGCTTGTTTAAATGCGTTGTAGATACCTTTGTACTCATTTCTATTCTTACATTCGACAGAATAAGGAAAGAGTTTCTTAGCAGTATGGGTAAGTAACTTAATATCTGCTGAGTTCTCNCCAGTCATACTGGTTCTAATATCTTTCTTAGTTAATACTGGATAAAGTTTAACAATATGCTCCTTAACTATATTCTGTAAGTATCTTCCTTTAGCTGTCCTGGACTTCTGTTTCATTCAGAGTCCTCCTCGTATAGTGGTGTATACAGTTTAGCAAAGTCTGGACTTTGTTTACCCTCGTATTCCTCGTGATCTCTAATTAGATAAAGCGTTGGTTTAATTGTTTTGTTACCGAGAGTTATTCTTATTTGACCCAGGTCTCTACCTCCTATTCCCTCAAGGGCGTTCTTAACTTCATTAATCCTGGCTATACCAAGTTTATTATTTTTCTTGAGCCAATTAAATAGTTCCATTGATCCAATAACAACTCTATCTCTGGTAAATGGAAACTCCTCCTCCTCAAACATTTCTCTAGTAAGTTTCGTGAGAGGGTGTTCACCAGCAACTGACATTTGTTCTCTAAAGACTGTGTGAGGTGCAGTAGACTTTGGATTGAAGTCCTCAACATCTCTTTCTTTCAATTCGTAGAGGACGTGCTTTGCACCACCGTTCTCTAACCAATCATAAATTTTTTTATAAAACTCATCATTCTTCCTAGGACGATCTGTAATGTAGACCCAGTATCTAACTTCATTTGGAGGAAGTGATAGAGCGTCTTTCTTATTTGAAAATAAAATATAGTTCGTACAAGTTTCAACAATTGTATAATCTTTATAAAGCTCTCTGCTACTAGCAACGCTTTCAGTAATAATTCTTTTTAAAGAGTTAAGAAGTTTCTTCTTCTCGTCAAACGTTCCAGAAGATTCCATTTCATCAATCAATACTAACTGAGTATTAATTAAATACGTTTTGCTCTTATCAATAGCTTGTTCTACATCAATGGCTAAAGCATTATGCAAACCAAATACTTTTTCTAATATTTTCCAAAGTGTCCCCTTACCAAACTGAAATGACGTTGAGACAATGATCAAGGCATATCTAATTTTTATACCAGGGTGTTGGACCATAAAACTAATCCAATCTAAAAAATGTTCTTTATGTTTCATCTTGCCGTCAAAGATATGGTCTAGTAGATCGTGGAAAGGTTTAGTATCTCCTTTCTCAGCAACAAGATCGTTAGGTCTATATGAGTTTATATATTTGAAGTTACCTACTTTGAATATTGGATCNCCCTCTTTGTACAGATCTGGTCTACACTTAAAACCCTCAACACTAATTCTCTTTGGTTGTCTCTTTAACCAGGTTGTTGGATTAATAGGTTGTTTACCTCCGAATAATATTTGGTATTCAAAATCAATTGCCTCTTTGGGATAGATCTTACTTACTTTGAGATCAAAGTACTCTGCCCCCTCTTTGATAAATACAATACGTTTAATAAATTTCTCTCTAGCAACTTTAGGATCTTCTATTTCTAGATTCCGTCTGCTCCTTTCTAGTTTCTCTCTGTAATATTCAGCGTCAACTTTAGTTACATCTGGATCTAGTTTCTCAAATAAAGGTGTAAGGATCTCCTCATCAGTCCGTCTATTACTGACACCTTTTCCAATATACAGAGTAACAAGGTCATCAAAGAAACTATCATCTTCAATAGACATTTTTTCTTTTTGGATCTTCTGTATTAACTCTCTACCAGTTAACTTCTGCATATCTGGGTCTTGCATTGAGCCAGGCGTATAATCATCTGTCTGCTCTTTCTGGTCTGGAGTTTCGAGAAACTCAGTTTTGGCTAATACTTTTAATTGAGCCTCGGTGTATTGGTTTGCCTCTACTGTTCTAAACCAAGTTTCTGGATCTAATTTTATAATCTTATCTTTCCATACAGCACACCCACAGTTAGCTTTATCTTTGAGAGATCTATAATTCCAATAAGGTATTGTAAGACCGTTACCTACTCCTTTGCCTTTGTCGGTGTTGCTTTGTTTCGGAAACCTCTCTGTATTCAATGGTAGACCAAGCTGTCTTAGACAATACATAAGGAAGTCTGACATAGTTCTAGCCTCAACTCCTTTGTCCTCTGACGTAAATGCGTATAGATGAAAACCTCCAGACGTTGTTAACTCTGGGACTAGCTTTAGATCTTTTGCTTTTTCTAATATCTTCTTTTGATCTTCAAAAGATAGATCGTAAGTATCAATGTCTATTGCTCCCCACCAACACCTATCCTCTATCAATGGACTCGGTGTAAGTCCTTTAGCTGTGTTAACGTGATTATTATAATCTTGTTGAGTTATATCTCTAAATATTCTCTCGTAAGTCTTTTTAACTTTTCCGTCTGGTCTTATCTCTCCAGTCTTAGTAGCGAGATAACCTTTCTTAGAATAAAAGTGGTGTTGGAGTTTTTCTCCTAGTTCGTAACTATTCATTTTGATTTTCCTTTAGGTTTTTTCTTCGGTGTTAATTTCCAGGTAGATTTTACTTTCCCAGATTCCAATACTTCGTGCTTTTGACTAAAATCATATTTATTATTCTCTGGAAGTTCTTTGGTGTACTTCTTGATATCTATGCCATTTTCCTCAGCAAACTTACCCATTTCAGCAAGTCCGTTATATGCTCTAGTTATCTCGTAATTCTTCTTAATAAGCTCTGTATTAGCTGATTTAAGTTCTACATTAGCTTTATAGAATGCCTCTATCCTATCTTGATAAATATTTATAATTGAGTCAGCGTTGTCCTCTAGATCTTTTATCCTAGCTTTCTTTCTCTCAATGTCATCTGCTAGTACTTTTAACGAGGCACTAATCCTATTGAAGTATAATTCATCTGCTCTAATTCTTTTATAGAGTAACTTTGCTAATTGAGTTAGCTGTGTATATGAAACTTTTTTATCTGGTGCTTTTTTCTTTGAGACCTTTTTTGCCATTAGTAATTACCTCTCTATTCAAATTGTCTGTTGCGATCTGAATTATTTTTGGAAAACTTATAGGAAACGGATATAGAGCGTTTCTTAAGTGATCTAATTGATTGTATGTGTCTTTATTTATTCTAACTGATTTCTGCATTAGCCTATCTCCCTAAACATTTTTAATAATTGAATTGCTGTCTTTGTCGTCTCTGTTGGTTTATCAACTGAGCCTATTCCAAACTCTTGTTGAGGCTGTAAGTTTTTCTGTTTAATAAACTCATCAACAGTCATATTGAAAGTCTCTGGTTCCCCAAACATTGTGTCTTGCTTTAGAGGTTCTCTGAATATGCCGTCCAACGTCCCATTCTTTTTTTTATAATCAACAACTTCTTTCATTCCAGTAGTGTCTACGGTGAAGTTATCAGCTACTGGTTTCTTCTTATTCTTCTCTCGTTGTTTTTTTCTAAAATCTTCGTAACGTTGTTTCTGCATTGAGAGGTTATGTCTTTTCTCAATCTCTTTGAGTTCTCTCGTTGGTCCGTAATTTCCTCTCTTACGTTCTAGCTTAGCGTCCTCTTGCAACATCTCCCAGTTATTCAACGAGTCAACTTGATTGTANGGATAAGTAGACTTGTCATATTGATTGAAAGGTTTAATTGGTTTCTTTTTGTATTTGTCTAAGATACTTTCAAATAGTTTCTCCTCGCCAGGATCAGTCGTAGTAAAACCATTTGGACTACTATCGTCTCGTATTATAGGTGGTCCACCGTAAAGAGTATTAAACTTCTTCATTACAACAAACCTTTCTCTAAGAGATCCTGGAGCAAACTCTCTACTTCACCCTCACTCATTTTACGTAACTGTTTTTCTGAAACAAACTTAGTTAGGAAAGGACCTATGTCATCAATGGAGGCAACTTGTTTGAATTCTTTTTTGTTGGACTTATACCAATCATATAGAGGCATACCTGGTTTTATTGGAAAGTTAATAACGTTGTTTGGTTTCTCATCTTCAACTGGTCCACCTTTCCGATACACATTGAAAGTCGGATCTTTAATCGTTCCATAACTGATTGCCTTATCTACGTTGTTTTTGCTTTTCATATATTTGTACTGCTAACTGTTGATCTCTAACTTCGTGATTAAATGTTTTTTTTTCGTTNACCTGGTTCTCAATAAGCCAGGTCATAAACTTACGAATTAACCAGTAAGATTTCTTAGATCCTTTCAAAGTAAACTTTCCCATATCGGATAGATCTCCACCGTTCACTAACCAGGATTGCTGATAACGATAGAATGTTGCTTTGGATATCGAGAGTTCTTTTAATAACTCTGACGTCTGATAGATCTCTTTTTTAAAATTTAACTCCATACATATTGCTACACCGAGAGGGCATAAGCAGTCAGTAGGATCAATGCTCTAACGTTTTTTTCTTCGAGTGAAGTATTTAGGGTTTGTTGTTGCGAGTTTTTTAGCCAGGGCGTTACCACGCTTAATATTATTTTTATAAAATGAGCGTAATTTTTCCTTTGAATTTAAAAAAGTATTTAACTTTTGTTTATATTGCTTTGCAGAGTCTCTCTTGTTTCTAAACCAACGTATCATTAATTGTTTAAATGCTTTCTCCTCTGTGAGTCTCATATAAGCATTCCAGGTAGTTAATTTATATTTCTTTGAGTAAGTCTCGATATAACCTTGAACAGTTAACATAACGAATTCTTTGTCTGTTAACTCTGGTCCGAGTAAAGACATTATTCCACTATTAGACTTGGTTCTCCTTTGACGGATCTTTGGCATTAGTAATAACTCCTAACGGAGTATAACCTAACCAGTCTTTTTTATAAAATTGAAAACCTTTGCTACTTGATGAGCGTACTCTTTAGCCGTTTCTTTTGGTGTCTTGTCGTAATATGTATCTAACGTTGAGTCTTGTTCGTGACCAGTTAACGCTCTTGCTTTTGATGAAGTTCCTAGTGTCAGCTTAGCGAGTGACGAGAAAGTCTTTCTAAACATTTTAGGAGATCCAACAATACCAGTTTCTTTTACAAGATCCTCCCAACAGCCTCTCAAAGTTTTCATTCTAGTACTATGTGAACGAGCGTATTGATCATCATAAAGTCTTTGTGTGTCTGTTCTAAGTGTAGGGAATAACCAATCTATAAATCTATATTTCTGATACTTGCCTTGTCTATGACGCTCTAGCTGATCAAGGACCAATGCGACTGGTGGAGTTATTTCTATGAATTCTTCTTTTCTAGCTTTTGTAATTGCGTGTCTAAGAATAATCATATTGTTATCTCTATCAACATCTGACCATTTAATTTTTAATGTTTCAGTTTCTCGTCTCCCAGTAAACATCATCAGTAGTAA